>CXWK01015771.1_pt1 | contig 26479 bp, 25 predicted proteins | sample 590851 | NCBI WGS metagenome assembly CXWK01 (sample SAMEA3498364, study PRJEB10139) | wastewater metagenome | biome: wastewater treatment plant; material: activated sludge | place: Denmark | collected 2014-08-01
AGCTACAAGTGTACAGATTACTACAGCACCCGGCTCCATAACTTCATTTGGCGTTGATGAAAATGATGAACTGTATTTGGTATCTTTTAATGGGAAGATCTATAGATTTACTCCTACAATTCAAATTCAAGCTCCAACAGAATTAGTGGGGCAAGCTAGTATGACATTAGGCATTCCACCACATACTTTACTTAATGAGTTAACTTGGATTGATAATTCAAATAATGAGGATGGGTTTACTATTGAAAGAAAAAATGGAAATCAGGCATTTATTGTAATTGATTCCGTTGACTCTAATAGCACATTTTATATGGATAATGATATTATCGATAGCACATTATACACTTACAAAGTTAGGGCTTTTAAAGATGGTATATTTTCTGGTTACAGTAATGAAATAGATGTTTTATCATTACTTAGACCTATTGATGGGCCAATGGGAGTGAATGCAAGTCCATTAGATTCTGCGCGTATACAAATAAATTGGTTGAATCCTTCCAATTCATATGGAACAATAGTGATTGAAAGAAAGGATTTAATAAACGGAACTTTTTTCTCGGTTGATTCAGTTTCACAAGGGACAGATAATTTTGTTGACAATAATTTGCTGCCTTCAACAACATATTATTATAGATTGTATTCTTTTTACCAAAACCTTGTTTCTGATTACTCAAATGTAGATTCAGCAAAAACGTCTCCACTTGTTGATGTTGCAAGTGAATATACTCTAAGCGAATATAAATTGTATCAAAATTTTCCAAATCCATTTAACCCTACAACCATAATTAGTTATCAGATACCTCAACAAGGATTTGTAACTTTAAAGATATTTGATGTTTTAGGAAATGTAATAAAAACTCTGGTAAATGAAGAGAAACAGCCTGGGGTATACCAAATTGAATTTGATGCAACTAAATTTGCCAGCGGTATTTATGTTTATAAACTAAATTCTGAAAATTATAATGATGCAAAGAAGATGACAATAATTAAATAAATATTTTTCTTTATTTAAAACAAAAAACCCGATTCATAAGAATCGGGTTTTTTTAAAATTTTATTTGAATCTAGTTAACAGTAAAAACATTTACATACTGTCTATTACCACGTTTAGTTTCAAATTTAATAATACCATCAGCTACAGCAAATAATGTATCATCGCTGCCTTTTTTAACATTAACACCTGGATGAAATTTTGTTCCTCTTTGTCTGACAATAATATTACCAGCAATAACACTTTCGCCGCCAAATCTTTTTACACCAAGACGTTGTGCATTACTATCTCTTCCGTTACGTGATGATCCTTGACCTTTTTTATGTGCCATTGTTAAACTCCTTTTATCCTATCTTGGTAACTTCAATTCTAGTTAAATGTTGTCTGTGCCCGTTCATTTTCTGATAACCTTTTCTTCTTTTCTTTTTGAAGACTAAAACTTTATCATCTTTAAGATGTGAAATAACTTTAGCAGTTACTTTTGCACCTTTAATAACCGGACTTCCAACTTTAGTTTCTTTACCATCGCTTAACAAAAATACCTGATCAAATATTATTTCTGATTCTGGTTCCTGAGTTAAACGAGGAACGTAATACTTTGTATTTTCTGATACTTTAAACTGTTGTCCTAAAATATCTACAACTGCTATCATTTTTTCCTCATAATTTCTAATTTGAGCGTGTAAATTTAATAAAACAAAGGTTTTATGTCAAACTTTTATACCAGTTAAAATTAGCTAAAATCACACTATTTCTTTAGTTTGAACGAAAACTTACTTCCTTCTCCTAAAACACTTTCAACAAAGATTTTAGAACTGTGGGCATCTATAATGTGTTTTACGATAGCTAATCCCAGTCCTGTTCCACCAACAGCTTTTGATCTTGCTTTATCAACCCTGTAAAATCTCTCAAAAATTCTATCTATATCCTCTTGTGGAATTCCAATACCAGTATCTTTAACAATAATATTTACAAACTTTTTTTCTTCCTCATAACCAATCTCAACACTTCCTGAATCAGTATACTTAATTGCATTTTGAATTAGATTTACAAATACTTGACGTAATCTTTCTTTATCACCAAAAACTTGTAAACCAATATTTGCGGGATTAAAAATTAGTTGAACATTTTTCTCTTCCGCTATTAGTGAGAACTCACTAACAATATTTTTGATAAACTCATTTATGTCAAAGTATCGATAACTCATTCTCATTTCACCTGATTCAATCATTGAAATATCTATCAAATCATTTAATAAATTACTAAGATTTACTGTATGTAGTTCTGCCTTTCCTAAAAAATGCTTATTAACTTTAGGGTCATTAAGTGCACCATTTAAAAGAGTTTCTATGTAACCTTGGATTGCAAATATGGGTGTCCGTAATTCGTGCGAAACATTTGCAAGAAATTGGCTTCGCATCTTTTGCAGTCTTTCCAAATATTCAATATCATTTTTGGTTTTTTCGAACATTTGTTTGATTTCATTTTCAAGGGCATCAAGATGTTTTGATAAAAATATTTCACTCGATGATTCATATTTACTCAGTCTGATAGAAGAAATGATTTCTTTTATTTCATCGATTTCTTTAATTCTTCTTCGCCCAATAAGATTAAGAACAATAATACCAACTACTATCAACAGAATAATTAATGGAACACTTAAAGACGTGTTATCTATAAGTAAAAAGATGATTAAAACAACCAGGATAAGAAAAAGAATAAATTCTCTAAAATAAACTAAAGCAGAAGAGATATTGGATTTAATTTCATTCCACACTTTTTAATCTATACCCTACACCTTTAACAGTTTCTATTATGTCTGAATGTTTGCCTAATTTTTCGCGGATTTTTCTAACATGTACATCAACAGTTCTATCAACAACAAAAACATCAGAACCCCATACTTCCTTCAATAATAATTCCCTTCCAAAAACTCTACCAGGATTATTTATAAGAAAATATAGCACTTCAAATTCTTTTCTTGGAAATACTTTTTTATCACCATCAACAAATACTTCATACTTTTCTTTGTTAATGTCAATAGGCCCATATTTAATTCTAATAGTTTCAGCTTTAAGAGTAGATAATGCTTCTGATTTTCGAAAGTTAGATTTTACCCGAGCTATTAATTTCTTAGGGGAGATAGGTTTCTGGATAAAATCACTGGCTCCTAGTTCTAAGCCTTTAATTTCATTTGCTTCGCTTGATTTAGCTGTTAGAAAAATAATTGGAGTATTTACAAAATCTTTTTTTTCTCTTATTTTTTTACAAGTTTCAAATCCATCCATCTTAGGCATCATTATATCTAATATTATCAGGTCCGGATTTTCATTTAGTTTTGAAATTGCATCTTCTCCATTTACTCCTACTACAACTTCAAAATCTTCCTGTTCAAGATTATATTTTAAAAACTCAACTATATCCTGTTCGTCGTCAACTAATAAAATCTTTTTCATTTTTATAATTTAATTTCGTGCTTTTTCTCTGCTGATTGATACATAGTTTCAATAATTTTCATCCTGTGTAATGCTTCCTCTCCAGGAGAAAATACGGGATTGAGACCTTTAATTGCTCCAATGAAACTTTTTAACTCATTAAGATATGATTTTTTAAATAAAACTTGGGGTGAATCTACTTGAGTTGGTGTTAAATTAATGTAATCATTTTCAACTTTCTTATACAATTTGAATGGATTTATCGAGAAGCTGCCTTTTGTTCCATAAACCTCTAGAAAAAAGTTATCCTTTTCCACAGGAAGTGACCAGCTAACTTCCATATTTATCACAGCAGAGTTAAGACACTTGATACAAGAAATAGAAGTATCCTCTACATTTTTTGTAAAATGATGAAAATTTTGTGATGAAACTGAAGATATTTCAGGGAAATCTAACAGCCACAAAGCTAAATCCAGAACATGAATACCAAGATCAATTATTACACCACCGCCAGATTCTTCTTTTTTTGTAAACCATTTTTCGCTGCTGCTTTGTTTTCTAATCCAACCACACTTTACATAAAATGGTTCACCGATCTCATTTGAGTTTATAAAACTTCTTAAGAGCATTGTATCCGGTCGATAACGCAAATTCATACCAACCATAAGTTTTCGTTTGCTCTTTTTTGCTGCATCAACAATTTTTTTTGTTTCTGCGTAAGTTTTTGCAAGTGGTTTTTCAACCAAAACATCTTTGCCAGCATTTAAACAATCGATTGCAATTTCTGTGTGTGTACTTGTTGGAGTTGCAATTATCACTGCATCAACATCACATTTTTCAAGAAGATCTTTATAATTTACATATCGATTTTTTACATTAAACTTTTCAGCAATTGTCTGAAGACGGTTTTTATTAATTTCAGCAACAGAACATAAATCAACATTTTGCATCTTGGATAAATTTGGTAGATGTATAAGCTGAGCAACTCCACCTAAACCGATCACACCAATTTTAACTTTCTCCATTATAAATGAACCTCGTGATTTTTATTTAACTGAGCAAATTGATTTATTGAATCTACAATCCCATCAGGATCAATTCCCAAAATGTGATGTAATTCTTCCTGTGTTCCATGATCAACAAATCCGTCAGGCAATCCTATAAATTTTAAATCATTTTTATAATTTTTTGAAACGAAATATTCGGCTACTGCACTTCCAAATCCTCCAGGTAAATTATTTTCTTCAAGCGTTACAACCTTTTGAAATCTGGCGGCAATAGAATCTAACATTTCAATATCAAGTGGTTTTGCGAAACGCATATTAATGACCTCGCAACTAACTCCCTGATCTTTAAGTTTTAAAGCTGCCTTTAATGAATAATCAACCATAGAACCTAAAGCTAATAAAGCAACATCATCACCATTAATAAGTTTTTCCGCTTTACCAATTTCAAGTTTTCTAAACCCTTCTTTTAATTCCACACCAAGTGCATTGCCCCGTGGATATCTTAAAGCTATTGGACCTTCTTTATGTTCTACACAAGTATAAAGCATATTACGAAGTTCATCTTCATCTTTTGGAGCCATTATAACCATTCCAGGAATCATTCGTAAATATGCTAAATCAAAAACGCCATGATGAGTTGGTCCATCGGCGCCAACTAATCCTGCTCTATCCATTACAAATACAACGTGAAGTTTTTGAAGTGCTATATCATGGATTATCTGATCAAATCCTCTTTGTAAAAATGTTGAATATATTGCAACAACAGGAATAATACCTTGAGTCGCCATTCCTGCAGCAAATGTAATTCCATGTTCTTCAGCGATTCCAACATCAAAATAATTTTTAGGACATTCTTTTTGTAGATAATCCAATCCTGTTCCATCAGGCATTGCACCAGTAATTCCAATAACTTTTGGATTTGATTTCACAATTTCCACTAAAGCTTGGCCAAATATTTTTGTATAAGATGGTTTTGGCGAGTCTTTTTTTATTGCTTCACCCGTAACTTTATCGAACGGTGTTGAAGCGTGTAATCTTTGGCTATGATCTTCAGCAGGTTTGTAGCCCTTACCTTTTTCAGTTAAAGCATGAATAAGAATTGGTCCCTTCAAATCTTTTGTTTGTTCAAATATTTTAATAAGCTGATGTAAATTGTGACCATTTACCGGACCAAAATATCTAAAACCTAAAGCCTCAAATAACATTCCCGGTGTAACAACAGCTTTTATTCCGTGTTCTAAACGCGAAGCAATCTTTCTTAATCTATCACCAAAATGATCCAGCTTTCCTGTCAAATCCCAAACTTGCCCTTTAAACTTATTGTATTCCGGATGGGAAATCATTTCTGTAAAATAATTAGATATCTGCCAAACATTTGGAGCAATTGACATATTATTATCATTAAGTACAACTATTAAATCAGACTTTAAAACTCCTGAATTATTCATAGCTTCATAAGCCATACCACCAGTCATTGCACCATCACCAATTACAGCAATTACTTTTCTATCGGGCTCATTATTAAGATCGCGTGCAGCTGCCATACCAAGTGCTGCAGAAATTGATGTAGTTGCGTGACCGGCACCAAAAGCATCATATTCACTTTCATTGCGCTTTAGAAATCCACTGATACCATTTAATCTTCTTATTTTCTTTAATGCTTCTTTTCTTCCTGTTAATATTTTATGCGGATACGCTTGATGACCTGTATCCCAAACAACTAAATCGTATGGAGTGTTAAAAACTTTATGGATAGCTACTGTAAGTTCAACTGTTCCTAAGCCGCCGCCAAAGTGTCCACCAATTTCAGAAATTGTATCAACTAAATATTCACGTATATCTTTACATAATCCTTTTAACTCAGTAACATCCATCTGCTTTATATCAGCAGGATAATTTACTTTTGAGAGAACGGGATATTTTTCATTGTCTGACATTAATCGTCTCCATTTTTCCTAAATTATTCTTCAGCCAGATTGCTAAGTTTGCTCAAATCTTTTTTTAATATTGTTACTTTTAGTTCAGCTTTTTCAAGAATAGTAAAACATTCCTTAGATAATTTTACACCTTCTTCAAATAAATCTAATGAGTCTTCCAAATTTGTTTCAGAATCTTCTAAAGTATTTGTTATTATTTCAAGTCGATTAAGTTTTGCTTCAATATTATCAGTTGATTTTTTTTTGCTCATTTTATTTCTAACTCTCCATCATAAAACTTTATAGTAGCTGGATTCTGAGAACTATAATTTTTCTTACGTGTTACAAATTTTGCATTTTGTTTGATTAGTGCAAATCCTTTTTTCAGACTCTTTTCAATATCGTGAACATCAAGCGATTTTGATATTAGTGCAATTTTGCTCGAAAAGAGATTTATTTTCCTGTCAATTAAATTGTTCATTTTCAAAACATTAAAATCTAACACTTGTGAAAACTTTCTAATCTTTTCAAAAGGAAATCTAAACGAATAAGAATTTACAAACTTCTCAATATCATCTTTGTAATTAATCATTTTCTTATCAATCAACTCACAACTTAAAGAATAAGATTCTATTAAAAAATTCTTCAGGTCTTCAATATCCGGAGTAGCAAGTTCCATAGCCACTGATGGAGTTGGAGCTCTTAAATCGGAAACAAAATCTGCAATTGTAAAATCAACTTCGTGGCCAATCCCAGTTATAATTGGGATTTTAGATTTGAAAATTTCTCTTGCAACTATTTCTTCATTAAATGCCCATAAATCTTCTATTGATCCACCGCCGCGGGCCAAAATTATAACATCAATATCTTTTAAATAATTCAATTTGCGGATGTTCTCAACAATATTTTCTGCAGCTCCGGCTCCCTGTACTTTAGTAGGAGCAATTAATAACTCTACCAACGGAAATCTGCGCTCAGCAACAGAAATCATATCTTTTACAGCAGCACCCTCTGCCGCGGTAATTAAACCTATTTTTTTTGGGAAAGTTGGAATCTCTTTTTTATTCTCCTGATCAAACAATCCCTCTTCAAATAGTTTTTTCTTTAGTCGCTCGAATGCAGCCTGAAGTTCACCAACACCGGCAGGCTTCATTGATCGAACATCTATTTGATAACTACCGCGCGGAGGATAAACTGTTACACGTCCGGTTACAATTATTTTCATTCCATCTTCGGGAGTGAAGAAAACATAGTTGTTTACTCCCTTCCACATTGTACAGTTAATTACTGCGCCTTCATCTTTAAGATTAAAATACCAGTGCCCCGAACCGTGTGCTTTGAAGTTAGATATCTCTCCTTCAATACTAATCTTCTCAAAAGTTGATTCAAGAATAAACTTAATTGATTTAGTAATCTCACTTACAGAAAATATTTGATCTTGAATTTCACTCATTAAAGTTATTCTGCACTCTGTTCGATTTTATTTTTCTGCTTATCCATTTCATTGTAATCTAATTCAGAACCAAGCACACTGTGCGGTATCAGATAAACTATAAACATTAATATAGAAGCAAAGATAACCCATCTTTTAGGATTTGCTGATTTTTTTATTGCAACCAATGCTATTATCCAACCGATAACTGCTATTAGTGTTTTGTTATCTGTAAGATCAATTCCGAACGGAACACCTGTCCAGAAAGCATCAAACGCATACTTTTGCATAATCGGTCCAAAGATCATTCCACCAAGAATTAATAAACCAAAAGTCCAGTAAGCAAGTTTTTTGTAGTTCGGTTCTTTGTTAAAAAATTCAAGTCCGGTTCTTGTTGAAAATAACATTGCCATAAAAATTAATATTACGTGCGGAATAATTATAAAGATCGGAACATCTCCCTTAAACCTTATTACCACAGGATGATTATTATTTAGAAATACTTTTTCAGAATCTTTTTCTAAAGTAATTCTATACATTAATTTTCCTGCCGGAGGTTGATGCGGAAGAAATCCAGCGAGAAAACCATTTTCGTATTTCATTTCAACAGGATGCCATAAATCGTTGGTTTTGTAGCGCTTCCAATCAAGCACGCCGCTAATATTTTCATCATCAGTTTTAATTTTTATTTGATGATCATCTTCACCGCCGTGACTTCTATCCAGAGCATACTTTATAATTTTACCATTTAAAGTTGTTTCACCAGAAAGCGGATAAGTTGGACCTGTCATTCGCTGATATGCGGCTGTTAGGACTGTCAGTACAATAGCAATTATCCACAATAGAGTTGATCTTTTCATCCGTGCTCTTAAGAATTATTGAAAATTTTTGTGGGGAAATTTACGAATAAATTCAGCTAAAATTTAACGCTTAAACCAAACGCTGGCAGGATTGGAAACACTATTTTTATTTAAGTAATACTGCCTTCATTGTTTGCCTGTAGCTACCGGCAGTCATTTGAATAAAGTAAACACCGGATGAAACAATGTTACCATTATTGTCTTTTCCATCCCAGCTAATTTCTTTTTCGCCGGATGGAAGATATTCGTTAATTAGCGTTGCTATTTCTTTCCCTAAAGTATTGTAAATTTTTATAGTAGTATATGCGGTTTTTGATATTTCAAACTTGATGGTTGTTTGAGGATTAAATGGATTCGGAAAATTTGGAGACAAATAAAATTCATCGGGTAATAATTCATTATCATTAGCTATTTCTACAGTGAAATTTGGTTTATAAATATTAGAAAACATTCGTAAACCAACATTTTCAATAATGTCATCTAATGTTACTATGATCTCTTCCTTACCGTCGTTATTAAGATCATACATTGTGGCACCATAATACACACTATTCCTTCCTGTTGCGGGAAGATTATTTCTTCTGTAATAAAATAGCTCATAAGAATGATGGTTCGTACTTCCATTAAACTTTAATATTAAAACAGTCTGCTCTATACATATCATCATTTCTTCTGTACCGTCTTTATCCACATCAACAACCTGATAGTTTTGTGCAAAAAAAGAGAATACTCCAACAAGATCAATTCTTCCAACAATCTGGTAACTATTATTTCCATTAGCTTCAAACAAAGTTATCCTTGTCATTGAACCGATTCCCGGATAGAAAGCATCGCCGCCCACCCAAATTTCCATTTTTCCGTTTCCGTCAATATCATTTGTTTGAGCAAGTTGATAAGCATTATATGTTTCAACCTGCCCAAGCCAATTCGGCGCATAAGAATTATTCCCATTATTCTCAATAGATAAAACATCTCCGTGCGTACTGCCAGTAAAAATTTCTGTTTTTCCATCCTGGTCAAAATCATTTATAACAAAACCAGCAAATTCCTGGTCAATGGGAGTGTAATCATAGAAATAAATAGAATCGAAATTTGGTGTTTGAGGATTATATTCAAATATGTTCAAACCAATTCCCTGCCTATGAAAAATTTGATCGGTCAGATCATCTCCATCCCAATCACCGAATGCGTTATCGTCTTGTTGGCTATTGGTATCTATGGGAGCAAAAGAAAATAAGAAATTAGATGCAAAGGTTGTATCTGTTATTTTACCAAAAATCTTTAACTGATTAACAGGATAATTAAATGGATCAGCATTTATTAAACCTACCTCATAATTACCATCTTTATCAATGTCATAAATCGCTCTGGCAATATTAGTAGAATCATAACTATAAACTGAATTAAAAACATCTTGTGAATCCCTTTCAAAAATTACTATGTCGGAATAATCGGTAGCATAATCTTTAGCTTGCCCATAAAGTTCTGGCAAGTTGTTATTGTTTACATCTCCTACTAATAAAAAGTTATTTATGCCGTTTCCAACAGGTACTTCCTGCCAAAAGCTGTACATTTGGTAATAAAGAGTTGTGTCTATTGTTGTTAATTCTATTATTGTGCTATCAAAGTTTGGGCTGTAGGTTGTAGATTGTTGGTAGTCGGTGGTGTGATTATAATCGCCAATATTTTTATACAGCACTTTGCCGTTTGGGTATTCAAGTTTCAGTAAATCTTTTTCTATCTCGGTTACTTTAACATCATCACGGCTTTTAAGCTGCTGTAGTTTTTCTTCTCTTCCGCCTGTGACGGATTGTGCAAAAATAAAACTACTTACAATAAACAACAGAGAGCAAACTATTTTTAACTTCATCTCTTTACTACCCTATAAAAAATGTTAGGGAAAGACCCTTCGACTTCGCTCAGGGTGACAACGCTTCTTTTTCTTAAATTATGTAAAACTAGTTATGTAAATGTAGATGTTTAATATTGAATGCTCAAGGCTAAATGAGTGGGAATATTGTTGTAAGAATGATAAAACGAGAACAGTTTTATAAGGCAAAGTAACAAGAGGGTGGACACTTTATAAGTACATTCTCTCCGTCCCGACCAATGTTTGCATAGTTAATGGCGAAGAATAAATCCGCTGCCGGTGAGCTCCAAATTATTTTCAGTTATAACTAAAATTTAACACTAACACCAAGTGTTGGAAGTATTGGAAACATATTATTTTGTTCTCTGCCAAGCTGTAAATCTTCAGTAATATAGTAATCATAGTTTACAACATTTTTTCTGTTATAAACATTTACAACATCAAGATAAAAAACCCAATCAAGATTCCAGAAATTTGTTATAAAGTTAAATCTTACATCTAATCTATGGTAAGCAGGTTTACGGGAATTGAATTTATTATCTCCAAAATCCACATCATAAATTACTTTCCCCTCACCATTTGGATCATTAAAATTTTTACGAGTTGCAACAGTTGGTGTTTCTGGTACACCGTTACCATCTTTATCTTCTAAGATAATTCTAGGTTTAATTCCCACCGGCTCACTAAATGGAAAACCTGATCCATATTGCCATCGCAATCCAACGTTAAACCAATTATTAAAATCATAATTAATTACAAAATTAAAAGTATGTGTTTGATCGAACCTAAAAGGTAATTTAATTCCATCTTCAAAACGATTTGCATAAGCTAATGCATAAGAAATCCATCCGCTAAATTTACTGTTACTCATTACATTTCTTTTTGATAAGAAAAATTCAAATCCATATGCTTCACCAAAAGAATTATTTATTGGAATTTGTGTAAGTGAATCTCCTTTTATTGTTACAGGATTTGTCCAGCTATTAACAAGATTAGGGTCCCGACCGGGAATTAATTCAGTAACAAAAACAGATCCTTCAACTTTTTTCTGAACTATAAGATCTGTAAAATCCTTGTAGTAAGATTCAAAGCGTAAACTCCATTCTTCATTTAACCATCTTTCAATACCAATTACATAGTGAATTGCTTTTTCTGCATCGAGCGGTTTTGTATAAACATCTGCAAGATCAAAAAGTATGTTCTGATCGCGAAGTTTTTCATATCCTGGTGATTGATAATAAATTCCCCAAACTCCCCGTAAAGTTGTAATCTCATCTATAGCATATGAAAATGAAATTCTTGGTGCTACATAACCTTTACCAAGAAGATCATAATAATCCAAACGTAAACCAGGATTGATAAAAAGATTATTTGCTACTTTAAAATTATTTTGTGCATATGCTCTGTAACGATTATATTTTTTAATATCCTTCAAATCGCTGAGTGCCGCTCGAAACTGTGGATTAGCAGCAAAGATCGCTTCAAGTGCGGGATCAAGTTCAAACTTAAAATCCATAATTGTTTCCATAAAATCCACACCTGCACCGGCTTCTAAAACATTTTCGTTCCACAAGTAAGTAAACTTATCATCAATACTTACTTTGCGATAATCAAAATCACCATTAAACTTGAATCCTAATAAATATGGTTTAATTGTATCAGGAATGGTTTCATCAAAATCATTTCTGTTTACGGATGGATCAAGTATTTGTGAATCAAAATCAGTTGTACCATTATTTTTATACCAGGAAACAATAACTTTGTTCAAATAATTTTTTGATGGAGCAAAATGCCAGGCTGCAGATACGATATCGTTTCTTGTTATGTTGTAAACACCTACACTATCAGGAGTATTTCTTTCCTTACCACTAATTACATCAACGCCATCTCTGGAAATAATTCCATTTAGTAAAAATTTGTGTCCATTAAATGGACCAAAAACCAACTTAGTTTGAAAATCATAAAAGTTTGGAAATGAAGTGTTGTCATCAACCAAACCAGCACTTTTTACAAAGGGTTCAATAATAAGATCATAATAAGTTCTGCGGGAATTGAATAACCAGCTCCCTTTTACGTTAAATGGATTTTTCCCCTCAAGAACAATGTTAGCGTCTACAATTGATGTGTTAATGTTTCCCATTAAATATTTTGAGCTATTACCTTCTCGATTGGTAACATCTAAAACTGCAGAAAGTCTATCGCCGTACTTTGCAGGAAATCCACCTGAAATTAAATTTACATCAGATACAGCATCCGGATTAAACATACTTACAACACCATAAAGTCTGTATGGATTAAAAATTTCTACATCATCCATAATAATTAAATTTTGATCAGGACCACTGCCGCGTACGACAAGCTGAGATGAAAAATCATTTGGGGCCAATACACCGGGTAATGATTGGAGTGTTCGCAATACATCTTCTGCCGCACCAGGCAATATTTTTGCGTTACGAGGATTCAAATCTATTAAACTGGTTCGCGTATCATTCTGCTGTTGAACTTTCATTCCAGTTACTTGAACTGATTCAATTTCTATAACAGCCTCTTCCATAGAGACATCCAGTTCAGTGGTTTTATTAGGATAGATTTCAACATCAACAACTTTTGTTTGATGACCGATTGCACTAAATCTTACCTCGTGCTCACCTGCTGGAATATCTGTTATTTTGTAATTACCGTTTTCATCCGCACCCGCACCAAGATTTGTGTTAAGGATAAAAACATTTACAGATGGAAGAGCACCGTTTTTATCAGTCACTTTTCCGGACAAACTTCCTGTTTGAGCAGATAGAGTAAAGTTAATTAGTATAAAAATTGTAAACGCGAAAAATTTCATAGATTTATTTTGTTTCTTATGTAAACATAAGAAAGTGGTAAAACATTCCATTTGACTGAAATCAATCTATCTATAGATAGAGAGACAAAAAGCGAGTGTAAAGTCCTAAATTTATCTCATGAAAATTGGAATTAGAATCGCCCGGTTTAATGTTGTATCGATAACGTGTATATAAAGTAAAAGTATCGAATAAAGTAAACCAGCCTAGTGAAACTTCTGGCCCAATTCCATTTTGTCCAGAAAAATTTGTATAAGCAGTAATACCCGGAGAGACATATTCAATGTAATCAATAGTGTAAATTTTTTTATATCCCAATCGAAAATAATTCTGATTTTCTGCTTCAAAAATATGAGTATACTCTAGTGAAAGATAGCTGGATGGGTAATTACCTTTTTTTGCTCTGAATGAAATAATTGGAATTTCTTTAGTTAAACTATAATTGTGGTTACCATTTGATGTAACATAACCCGGCATTGGTAATACAAAAACTGATCCCGCAAATAAACACAGTGTCCATATACTCGAGCCTCCGCTTATCACAGGTTCATAGGGTAAATCAAATTCAAATTGCTCGGATGAGTATTTGTTACCATTTGAATCAGTTGTTTCAATAACAAAATTTATATTTCTTTCCAAAAATTTTAGTGAAGTAATATCGATCTTTGCAGAATGAGCTTCACTTAATCCATTTGAAACTACATATTCATATTTACCATCAATTACCACGTTGCTCAAACAAACATCACTTGTATAAAACGACAAAATAAAAATGTATGGCGGTTCTTGTTTTACATATGCATCTATTAAAAACACTTCCATTGCAACTGAGTTTGTATCAATTGTGTATTCATCCTGAGCAAAAATGTTCTGATTAATATATATTAAAGCTAAAAGCAGGAGAACTAAATTTTTCATTTTCAATTTTTAATTGTTAATTGATGCATAAAGTTAGTAAAAGGAATTGATTTATATAAACATAAAATATTTCTTGCTCTAGTATAGATTTTGTTATAATAAATTCTAAAGTTATAAGTGTAAATAATCTAATTTGTTGTTTTATTTAATCGATGGGTTAATATGGAATTTTTAGAATCCTTGGATCCCCTCTTAAAAACCTTTTGGTTTATAGCAATCCCAACCAGCATAATTTTTATTATTCAAAGTGTAATGACATTTACCGGAATGGATTCTTCAGAAGGAATTCAAGCAGACTTTGATAGTAATCTTGATAGCGGTGATGCTCCATTCCAGTTATTCTCTTTCAGGAATCTTATAAATTTTTTATTGGGCTTTAGTTGGACCGGAATTGCATTTTTTGAAACTATCTCAAACAAAGTATTTCTATTTATCGCTGCAATAGTGGTTGGAAGTCTTTTTGTATTATTATTCTTTCTAATAATCAAACAATTGATGAGGCTTGCGGAGGATAATACTTTTAACATAAATAAATCCGTGAATAAAACCGCAGAAGTTTATATAAATATTCCAGGTGAGAAAAAGGGTAAGGGTAAAGTTCAAATTAGTGTTGATGGATCTGTACATGAAATTGATGCTGTAACTGAAGGTGAAAAAATTTCTTCAGGAAGTATTGTTAAAATTGTACGGGTTGAAAACAATAACTTGTTAGTAGTAGAAAAAATTTAATCAACTCATTTTTATAAAATCATTCTTAGAAGTAGTAAAATGATAAATCCATTAATAATTATCGTTGTAGCAGTAATAGTTGTTTTTGTTACTATCTCGGCACTTGTTTCCAGGTATAAAAGATGTCCCTCTGATAAAATACTTGTTGTCTATGGTAAAACTGGAGGAACCTCTGCAAAATGTATTCACGGCGGCGGAGCTTTTATTTGGCCCGTTGTGCAGGATTATGCTTACCTTGATTTAAAACCAATATCCATTGAGGCTAATCTTACAAACGCTCTAAGTAGACAAAACATTCGTGTTGATGTTCCCTGCCGATTCACAATTGCAATATCAACAGAACCTGATACAATGGGAAATGCAGCAGAAAGATTGTTGGGATTAAAACCTGATCAAATACAAGAGTTATCAAAAGATATTTTATTCGGACAGCTTCGTTTGGTGATTGCAACAATGACGATTGAAGAAATAAATTCTGATCGTGATAAATTTCTTGAGGCCATTTCTAAAAACGTAGATACCGAACTGAAGAAAATCGGTTTAAAACTTATAAATGTAAACGTAACCGATATCAAAGATGAATCTGGTTACATTGAAGCGTTAGGAAAAGAAGCCGCAGCAAAAGCTATTAACGAAGCAAAAATAAGTGTAGCTGAACAAGAAAAAATTGGTGAAACCGGTAAAGCGGCGGCTGATAGAGAACGAGATACACAAATTGCTGAAACACATAGAGACAGGGATGTTAAAATTGCTAACACTCAAAAAGATAGAGAGGTTAGTATTGCAGTTGCAGGTAAAGATGAATCGATTGGAAAAGCAGAAGCCGATAGAGACACAAGAGTTAAAACTGCTGAGGCTAATGCAATCGCAGTTAAAGGTGAAAATGAATCAAAAGTTGAAATTGCAAATTCTGAATCTGCAAGACGACAAAGAGAAGCAGAAGCACTTAAACTTGCAATCTCATCTGAAAAAGTTCAACAGGCAATGGCTTTGCAGGAATCATATGTTGCTGAGCAAAAAGCTGAAACCGCTAGATCCGAAAGAGAAAGATCAACACAAGTTGCTAACGTAATTGTACCGGCAGAAATTGCAAAACAGAGAGCTATAATTGAGGCTCAGGCGGAAGCAGAGAAAATCAGATTAAAAGCTAAAGGTGAAGCAGATGCAATTTTTGCAAAGATGGAAGCTGAGGCCAAAGGTTTATTCGAAATTCTAACCAAACAAGCTGATGGATACGGTCAGGTTGTAAAAGCTGCTGGTGGCGACTCTACTAATGCTTTCCAATTACTCTTACTTGAAAAATTACCTGAATTAGTTAAAACACAGGTAGAAGCAATTAAGAATCTTAAAATTGATAAAATTACTGTTTGGGATTCCGGGATGGGCACAGAAAACAATGGTAACACAACAACTGCCAATTTTGTTTCTGGATTAATGAAATCTGTTCCACCATTAAATGATCTTTTTAATATGGCAGGATTAAATTTACCTTCTTATCTTAAAGGAGATGAGAATAAAAAAGACGATTCTAAAAGTGATAAGAAATAATTTAGGTTAAAGTTAAATGAAAAAGTTTTTAAAGATCGGAATTCCACTCTTAATTGTAATTCTTGCTCTTGTTTTCTGGTGGAGATATTATTTTGTTTTTGGCGAAGGTGTAAAAGCAGGCAACTTAAATTTTGTTGTTAAGAAAGGTTATGTCTTCAAAACCTGGGAAGGAAGAATTATACAGGAAGGATTTAAAACTCCAAATCCCAACCAGATGCAAAGCAACGAATTTGATTTTAGTATTCTTGATGACGAGATCGCTCAAAAACTTGAACGCCACAGCGGCAAATTTGTTGAACTAAGGTATAAAGAATATTTAAATGCAATTCCCTGGCGTGGTAATAGTAATTATATAGTTACAGAAATTTTAGAAGTTGAAAATCCTGTGAAGCACGAAACTTTGCCGTATTGAGGTTAAGAAATAAATCTTGATTATTTTTAATAAATAATTGCAACTTGGTATTACCGACATTATTTAGCTGATTATGACATTTCAGAAATGTTTGAGTTAGTAGATATTTGGAGAGAGTAAAATAGATGAAATTTATTATCAAAACTTTATTATTAATTGTAATCTCATTAACGATTATAAATTGTAGTTTTCAAAAAGTGGAAGCTTACATACCCAAAGAGATTTACAAATCCAATGATTTGATTGTAACACAAATAACAGAAAATTCTTTTGTGCATATCTCATTTTTACAAACTAATGATTTTGGAAACGTTCCCTGCAATGGATTGATCGTTAGAAACAATAATGAAGTAATTATTTTCGATACACCAACCAATGATAATAATTCGGAAGAGTTAATCAACTGGATAAAAGAAACGCTTCATTCCAAAATTAACGCAATTATACCGGGCCACTTCCACGATGATTGTTTAGGCGGACTAAAGGCATTTCACAATAATAATATTCCTTCTTATGCAAACTATAAAACAATTGAATTCGCAAAGGAAATAAATTCTTCTGTCCCTAAGAATGGATTTAAGGATTCACTTACTTTAAAAGTCGGTGATGAGAATGTTATTGTAAAATTTTTCGGAGAAGGACACACAAGAGACAATATTGTTGGATATTTTCCAATTGAAAATGTAATGTTCGGAGGTTGTTTAATAAAAGAAATTGATGCAAGTAAAGGTTATTTAGGGGATGCAAATGTAGCGGATTGGTCAGCTACTGTAGAAAAAGTTAAAAAGGAATATCCAGACGTTAAAATTATTATTCCAGGTCACGGAGAATATGGAGACAAAAAATTACTTGATTATACAATTGACTTGTTTAAGGCTCAATAAATAATTTGTCCATTCCCAAGAAAGCTAAACTCTAAATCCTCTTAAAAATTCTTCAACATTCATTCGTTTCTTTGCTTCCTGCTGTATTTCAAGAATGCGCAAAGCATCTTTTCCACAGCCAATAAGTAATTCTGTTTTTGTTTGAATAATCTCTCCAGGTATTAAAGATAATCCTTTAGCAACTTCGGATTTATATATTTTCATAACTTTATTGTTATGTAAAAAGTAAGCCACAGGATGTGGAGATAAACCTCTTACAAGATTATGAATTTCTTTAGCTGGTTTATTCCAATCAATTAAACAAATTTCTTTTGTGATCTTTGGTGCAGGTGAAGCAAGTGAATCATTCTGCTGATGCAATTCAACATTCCCATTTTCGATCTTCATTATAGTTTTTAAAACTAATTCAGCACCAATCAAACTCATTCTATCGTGTAAAGATTCAAAATTATCTTCAGGATTTATTTTAACTTTTTCCTGTAAATAGATATTTCCCGTATCCACTTTTTCTGCAAGTTTAAAAGTAGTTAAACCCGTTTCAGAATCACCATTTATTAATGCCCATTGAATTGGGGCTGCACCGCGATACTTTGGCAAATATGAACCATGTAAATTGAATGAACCAAACTTCGGAATTTCAAAAACTTCTCTCGGTAGAATTCTAAACGCAACGACAACAAATAAATCTGGATTGACACTTTTCATTTGTTCAACTAATTCATAATTACCTTTTAGTTTTTCTGGCTGGTAAACTGGAATGTTGTTCTCAATTGCGAATTGCTTAACTGTTGAGAAAGTAACTTTTTGTCCTCTTCCCCTTTCTTTATCCGGTGTAGTTACAACTGCAAGAATTTCATGATTATTTTCAATAAGGATTTTTAAAGAAGGGATCGCAAAATCAGGAGTGCCCATAAAAACAATTTTCATCACTCACCTAAAACTAATTTACAACAATTGGTAATCTGAAGAAGAACTTATTGGATATGAAACTTCAATTTTTCTTTTTTTAATCTTACTTAAAGATTTTTTTAATTTCTTTTTTGTTTCCTCATCAACAAGATCAGTAAACAAAATTCCTTGTAAATGATCATATTCATGCTGCATAACACGAGCTAATAATCCATCAGCCTCAATAGTGTGTTTATTAAAATCTGTATCATAGAATTCTATTGTTATTTTTTTTGGTCGCTTTACTTCTTCATGCTGATCAGGAATACTTAAACATCCTTCTTCATAAACGCTAAGCTCTTCAGATTTTGCAATAATTTTAGGATTTATAAGAGCAATTGGTTTACTATCTTCATATCCTTCAACCATTGAAATATCTACAACAAAAATTTGTTTGTTTAATCCGACCTGATTTGCTGCGAGTCCGATACCATTAGCATTATGCATTGTTTCAAACATATCAGTAATTAAGCGTATAATTTCATTATTGATAGTACTTACTCTTGCCACTTTTTTTCTAAGTATTTTATCACCACAAACAGTGATGGGTAAAATCGCCATCTATCCTTTATCCTTAAAGTTTTTTTTGATTGTTGTAAAGATAATTAAAGCAATTTCTATAGAAAAGAGATTTAAAAAATGCTAAATGTTCAATGTCAATTTTCATTGAAACAATTTTATGAAGTAAATCATTCAGCATTTAGCACTGAACATTATTCATTACACTAAAAGTTTTCCATCTTTCATAAGCATTTTGGAATCCATCCAAACAGTAGGTTTTTTCACAACACCATCAAGATGAATTGGAACGTTTACACTTCCACCCATTGAAACATTATTTCCAAGTGCGATATGAATTGTGCCCATAACTTTTTCATCTTCAAGTAAAACCCCGCTAAGTTTTGCAGAATCATTTGTTCCGATTCCAAACTCAGCAATATTTCTTGCATCTTTACCAACTTTATCCAACATAACTTTTAATTTTTTTGCAAGAATTCCTCCAGTAATTTTGGTAACGAATCCATTTTCAACTTCAATTTTAATGTTTGCATTTTTTATCAAGCCTAAGCCAGCCATTGATCCATCAACCACAAAAACTCCATTTGAAGTGCCTTCAACAGGCGCTAAAAAAGCTTCTCCTGTGGGAAGGTTACCGCTCTCTCCTTTTGCGTGAAATAATCCTTTACTTGCATATGCTTTTCGACCAGCAATAGAAAAAGTAATATCTGTTCCTGCCGATGCAGTTACTCTAATTTCTTTTCCAGTTTCTAAAATCTTTTGAAGTCTTACAGTAAGTGCTGAGATTTTTTTATAATTAGCATTCATTCCACGAATCATAACTTCTTTTGTTATTCCCGGAAATGTTGCAATGCGAACACCCTTTGCAGAAGCATTTCTTCTTGCATCTGTATGGGTTAACGATTTTGCTGTTGGACAAAAAACTACATCAAACCTTTGCATGAGTTCTGAAATTTCATCAGAAGGTTCTTCGCCATTTATTTTTCCTGATTTCATTTCAACAAGTAAAGATTTATATCCCAATCTAATTGCATTCTCGTGAAGTGATAATCCAATTTCTCTTTTTACTTCATCCGTAATTACCAGAATTTTTTCATTTTTTTTTGCACCCATACAATCACGTATAGCAATTGCAGAAGCTGAATCAAGCTTTGTAAGTTTTTTCATAATCTCCTCTGATTAAAGTGGAAAACCTAAATTGAGTTGAACAACAGCATTAAATCCTCCGGAGTCAATAAATTTTTCAGAATTCATAGAAGTAGTTGCGTCATAGATAAGTTCATCACCATCGTCACTAATCATTTTTTCGATTGAAATGTATGTATAGCCTGCAACTCCTTCAATGCTGATATAATTTTTTACTACATCAAAAATAAATCCGGTGCCTACAGAATATCCAATCTCAGTTTTTTCATTATCATATTTTACAATCGAAGTACCATGTGATGAATTTGTTGTCTCAGTAAATCGTGCACTGTTTATAAGTATACTTCCATCTATTATCTTCCAGCTAAGATTATTAAATAAAGGGATACCAAGATCAACACCAATTCCCCAGCTTTTTATCTTAAGATCATATTCATAATCAATTCCAAACGCAGTTTGATAAACAAGAGCACTGTGCTCCTCATGAGATTGCTGATAATAACCCTTAGCTGTAATAAAAAAGTCAGTAAGATTAGCTCGAAAGAAATTAACGCCGACTCTGTAGCCTTTAGCTTTATTAAACTCACTCATACTATTCTCTAAATATTCTGAACGTGTGTTATTAAAGTTAGTAACATACTGGTTTAACCCAGTAGGTTTGTATTGTTGATAATTATAACCACCGAATCCTCCTACAAATCCTAAGCACCCAAAGCCAAATGATTGTGCTGATGAAACCGATGAATAGATTATCAGAAGTAAAAAAATATTTTTAAATAGTATAAGCATTCAAACCATTATTGAAAAATTGGTATTGCAATATTTAAATGAGCAAATGCAAAAAATCCACCACCGTCAATAAAATTATCCATTAACTCTCCGCTATTTTCATTTTGTGATAAATATTGACCACCTGCTTCGAATTGCATTTCGTCTATAGTAAAGTAAGAATATCCTACGTTTGCTTCAAGTGAAACGTATGGCGGAAAAGGATAATAAACAATGCCTGTACTAATTTGTCCCCCGATATTTGCTTCTGGATTTTTTAGAACTTGTTCCGTTGAAGGATTAGTACCTTCAGTATACTTGTTTACAAGTTTTGCTTTGTTCCAATTAATTTTAACATCTGCAATCTTAAAATCAAAACTATTGCTTAAAATATAAGAAAAAGACATTCCTATTCCGTAAGAGAAAAGAGTCAATGCGTATTCTCGTTTAGCCGAAATATTATTTGTTAAAGTTGCTGTAGCATCGTGTTTTTCTTGCGTTTGCTGATAAAAAATATTGAATCCATATAACATATTATCATCTTGAATTTGAAGAACATTTGCACCAACTCTCCAGCCTTGAGCTAATCCAAACTCATCCATTTGTTTTGTTAACAATGGTCTGTTTTGATTATAAACTTTTATATAATCATTAAAACCAGTCGCAGAAAACTGCTGCAAACCGTATCCTCCATAAACACCGGATTCAAGCAGCATCTCACCTATTATGTCCAAACCGCAACAGGCGGATTGAGCATGATTAAATGATGAATTAAAGAACATCACGAACACAAAAAAAACAATAGAAATTTTTTTCATTTTCACTCCATTGATGAATTTATAATCATCCCCAGTAACATTTAAATAAACTATTATTTCATACCTTGCTCAAGTCCATGTCCATTTGGACCTGATTCAGATTTTCTGAGTAAGAATGCAAAAGTCAATCCTAAAAATCCAAGTGTAGAAAAAATCCACATTCCAAGATTGTAACCACCAGGATTTGAAGCACTGGCGCCAGAAAAATCATTTGCATATCCTATAAGCAGGTTGAAACCGAACAAACCGATATTTTGAATCATTGTCATCAATCCATAAGCTGTTCCAAGTTTTGATGAATCAACAATAAGTGCTACGGAAGGCCACATAACTGCCGGTACTAATGAAAATGCGATTCCCATCATTGCAATTGGAACTATTAAATAGTATGGAATTTCAGAATGTATATCTAAAAAGTTGATATGAATACCAAGTGAACCTTGAAGTCCAATAGGGGTTGCTAAATCAATTTGATAAGCCATAATTAAATAAACCGGAATTATTAATAGTGACCCTATCATCATAAGTAATGATCTTTTTCCTATCTTATCTGAAAGTAAACCAAATAAAGGCGTAAATATCATTGCTGTAAGAGTCAATATACTAGAGAGATTTCCACCAACACTAGCAGATGTTCCGTGTGCTTCTTGAAAGAATTTTACGGCAAAAGTCTGGAAGGGAAACATCGCAGAATAAAAGGTTACGCAAAGTGCAGTGATATACCAAAAGGATTTTGAAAATGATTCTGGTTTTAAAAACAAGACTAACCAGGCTAATATAAAAGTAATTAAAAATAACGACCATTGATCGCTATAGTTTAGCACTAAAATGGATATAGCTATTAATACAAATACTAAATAAATCCATCTTTTCTTATTTTTAACATGTAATATTTCAGAGAGTTTGATCTCATCTTGTTGTCCATCTTGTACCATCGAGTAATGAATCGAAGTATACTGATCTAAAAAATAGTAAATTAAAATACATATAAATGCAAAAACACCACCAGCAATTGAAATGAATAGTGGTGTTTGCCATGAATCAAAAAAAGATGAACCCCAAGTAGCAGAGTTTAAAGCCATAAATGATCCAGCTCTAGCAATCGTCAGATTAAGACCGAAAGCTAAAGAGAGCTGTTTACCTTTAAACCATCTGGCAACAATTGTTGTAATTGCTACTATCATTGATTCAGCACCTAATCCAAAAATAAATCTACCAGTTGCCATCAATGCAATGTTTCCTGAAAGTGCTGTTATTATAGAACCAATCATTATTAAAAATGTAAAAATGAGAACAGATTTTCTGGTTCCGATACGATCAATGATTAAACCACCAACTAAAACCATAATAATGTTTGGGAAACTATACATTGCATTTAGCAGCCCTATGTTCTGGTCCGAAAATCCTAATTGTGATTTCAATAAATATGCTAAAGGACTTATACTGTCGTAAATATAATAGTTACCAAACATTGCTAAACTTATAAGCAACAATGCGCTCCATCTTAAGAATGATGATGGCTGAGGTTTTTGCACTAAAGTTTCTTCCATAATTTTTTCTCTGCTTTTTTCAATCACTAATTTATCGTGATTGGTTTACTTGGAAAGTTATGCTGGAAACAACATAACATTTTAATTAACCTGCATAAAATAAAAAAAGCAGGTACCTTTATAAAGGTATCTGCTTTAATTGTAAATACGACAAATATCCTATTTAACTGGGATATTACTTAAGACAGTTTTAAGTTGACTATAAAATTCCGGCACTGTAGATATTTGCAATTTTTCTGCTGGTGAATGTACATCACGCATTGTTGGACCAAAAGAAATCATATCCATATCCGGATATTTTTCTTTTATAATTCCACATTCAAGTCCAGCATGAATTGCTGTAACTTCTGGTTCTTTACCATACATTCTTGTAAAAGTTGATTTGAAAACCTTTAGAATATCTGAATGAATATCAGGGGCCCAACCAGGATATCCATCGCCATAAGTTATTTCGGCACCTGCAAGTTTTAATACAGCTGATACCATATTTGTTATATCAACATTTTCTGATGCAACAGGGCTACGTTGACTTGTAACAATGTTGATATTCCTTCCTTTGGTTTCTACAACAGCAAGATTAGTTGATGTCTCAACTAACCCAGGAATATCGTTTGACATTTTTATTACGCCATGAGGAATCGCATACAAAGCATTTAATAAATGTTTCTGTGTTTTTTCATCAATCAATTTTTCAGGAGTTGAATGTTTTTCCATAGAAACCATTAAATCAGGTTCAACAGAAATATACTCCGCTTTTACCGTATCATTATATTTTGCAACAAATTTTTTCAATTTCTTTTCATCATTCTTTGGAACAAGAACAACTGCAAATGCTTCACGTGGTATAGCGTTGTGTTTATTTCCGCCGTTTATCTCTGCAAGCCTAATATTATTATCTTGAGAATAACTCCAGATAGCTCTGTTAAGAATTTTTACAGCATTACCTCTTCCAACATGAATTTCAAGGCCAGAGTGTCCGCCTTTTAGTCCAGCAACTTTTAATTCAAATGTTGAATAGTTTCTTGGAGATTTTTCTAACTTAGATTTAAATGTTGCAGCAGTATTTTTTCCACCTGAACATCCGATAAATATTGTGCCTAGATCTTCAGAATCCATATTGATAAGAATATCAGCTTTAAGCCAGTTCTTCTTTAAACTTGATGCACCTGTCAAACCAGTTTCTTCATCAAGAGTAAATAAACACTCTAGCGGTCCGTGTTCAACATCTTTGGCTTCAAGAACTGCAAGAGCACAAGCAACACCGATACCATTATCAGCACCAAGCGTTGTTCCTTTAGCTTTTACCCAATCTCCATCTATATATGGATAAATAGGATCGTTATCAAAATCATGTTCAACATCTCTGTTCTTTTCACAAACCATATCAATGTGTCCCTGAAGCACAACAGTTTTCAGATTTTCTTTTCCTGGAGTTGCTGGTTTGCGAATTACAATATTTCCAAACTTATCCTTTTCAACTTGTAATCCTAACCGCTTACCAACTGATACAACATACTCAGCAATCTTTTCTTCCTTTTTAGATGGGCGAGGATACTTACAAATTTCTTCGAAGTGATACCAAACTAACTCCGGTTTTAAATGACCTAATACTGATCCCATAATAAATCTCCTTTTAGTTTAATTCTTTAAATGAAATAAATCCTTGTGTATATAACTGAAATATAAATTTTGTAATTCTTTCTTCTTCTTGTTGAAGTTCATCACCAAAATTTTTCTTAACATCTTTAATAATGTGATCTACTTTTAATTTGCCATTAATTTTTTCCCAAACGGCAGAACCAAATTTATCAAGTTTAACTTTAAAGTGATCACTTTTAAGTCTTGGTGAAAACAATTTAACTGCAATTTTATTTTTAAACTTAGGTATTATAACAGTAACTAACTCATCATCATTTTTTTCATCCGAATAAATTTTGAATGGTGTCATTTCAAGAGTGTTAGCACTCTTTAATGTTTTTTTTCGTTCGTTAAATGATAATGACATAAAGCTATAGAACTTGCCTTAAAAAAATCAATGTCACACTGAGCGAAGTCGAAGTGTGACACTTAATTGAAATAAATTGCTAACGATCATCTTTCGACTTCGCTCAAGATGACTTTAGAATATCAAAAACAAATAACTGTGTCTTGTAAAAGACACAATTCAAAACATTACATTGATACTTGTGGTGGTGCCGGATCATCAGGTTTACCAGCATTTTTAACCGGAATCTGAACAAGCAACCACGCAATTATCGCAAAAACAATTAAACTAATAATAAATGATGGATTTGCAGAGATTTCAAATAAATCTATTTCAGCAAACTTAAGACCCGCAAATAGAAGCCCAATGAGCGCCTCACCTGCAATCAATCCTGCTGCAAGCAATACTCCATTATTTTCTACTCTCGATTTCTGTGCATCATTAAAACCTTTTTTAGCATTAACTCGCTCAACAATTCCTTTAATCATACCACCAATAAAAATTGCAAATGTGGTACCTAAAGGAAGATANNCCAACGCTAACAAGCATTGGACTTTTTACATTCATCATAATAAAAGCCACACCCATCAACATCCCAACAAAAATTAAAATCCATTCCATGTCACCAGCAACAATCCCTTTTGAAAGGATTGCCATTAAGCTTGCTTGAGGAGCCGGAAGTGCATCACCTCCGAAGCCTGTTCCGCCAGACTTAATATCGCCTTCGTGCAATACTAAAAGTGGAATAAACATTATTGCAGCAGAAACAACTACACCTATTATATCACCGACTTGCATCTTCCAGGGAGTACCACCAAGAAAATGTCCGGCTTTTAAATCCTGTAACATTTCACCAGCTACGGCAGCGGCTACGCAAACAACAGCAGCAACACCAAGAACAGCGGCA
>CXWK01090078.1_pt2 | contig 26264 bp, 22 predicted proteins | sample 590851 | NCBI WGS metagenome assembly CXWK01 (sample SAMEA3498364, study PRJEB10139) | wastewater metagenome | biome: wastewater treatment plant; material: activated sludge | place: Denmark | collected 2014-08-01
CGGAGCAGGACCGGAGCGAGGGCATGGCGAGCCTTAGCGAGCCACCGAACGTCAGGCCCCCGGTGTCAGGATAGTTGTCGCCTCTGCGGATTTACCCCCAAAAAAGCACACCGAGGGCGGAAAGAGATAGGTTGTGACGTACTATTCACCCGAACGTAAAGCTGCATTGCTCAAGATGTTGCTTCCCCCGCTGAGCCTGACCGTGGCCGAAGTTTGTCGACGTGAAGGGGTCAGCGATGTATCGATGTACCTCTGGCGCAAGATGGCCAACCAAGGAAGTAAAGTGCCCGACGACATACTGCTTTCTGATAAATGGTCTGCTGAAGCCCGGTTTGCAGCTGTCCTTGAAACGGCCAGTCTGACTCAGCTTGAGTTGGGCGAATATTGCCGTCGAAACGGCCTTTACCCCGAACAGCTCAATGCCTGGCGTCAGGCCTGTATCAGCGGTCAAGAAGCTGTTCAGGCGCAAAAAATGGCTGATCATGAACAGACGCGCAAAGACAAGAAACGGATCCTGGAACTGGAGCGTGAACTGCGCCGTAAAGATGCTGCATTGGCCGAAACCGCAGCGTTGTTAGTGCTGCGAAAAAAGCTCAACGATTACTGGGGGACCGACGACGAGGACAACTGACCTCTTTGCCGGAACGGCAGTTGTTGGTGGGCTGGTTGATCGAAGCGATCGTAGCGGGAGCCCGAAAAATACGGGCCTGCCAAGAGGTCGGACTATCGCTCAGAACCTTGCAGCGCTGGACCCAGCCGCAGGAGCTGCAAGCCGATGCGCGCACCACCACTTTGCGGCCCAAGCCGCGTAATGCGTTAAGCGAAATCGAGCGACACGCCATCGTGGCGCTGTGCAACAGCCCGACATACGCCCATTTGCCTCCGAGCCAGATCGTTCCGCGCTTGGCCGACGAGGCGCGATATCTGGCGTCGGAAACTACGTTTTATCGCGTCTTGCGAGCAGCCGGCCAACAGCACCATAGAGGCCGCAGCCGACGACCCCGGCGGGTTGTAATGCCGACAACACATGCGGCTGAGAAGCCCAACCAGGTGTGGTCGTGGGACATCACGTATCTTCCATCGCCGATCCGCGGCAAGTATTACTACCTGTATTTGATCGAGGATATTTACAGCCGCAAGGCGGTGGGCTGGGAGGTTTATGAAGAAGAAAGTGGTGAGAAAGCGGCTGCACTGCTACAGCGCAGCGTGATCAGCGAGAAGTGCCTGCGTGAGCCGTTAGTGCTGCACTCTGATAACGGAGCGCCGATGAAATCGGTGACGCTGTTAAGCAAAATGTATGAGCTGGGGATCACACCCTCTCGCGGTCGGCCGCGCGTAAGCAATGACAACCCGTACTCGGAATCACTGTTTAGAACACTGAAGTACTGCCCGCAATGGCCCTTAGAAGGCTTCGCCAGCTTGGACGCTGCACGGACTTGGGTGAGGGATTTTATGCGCTGGTATAACACCGAACACAGGCACAGCCGGATCCGCTTCGTCACACCGTCAGAGCGCCATCGCGGGCAAGATCATCAGATCCTGGTGCTGCGGCACCAGTTGTATGAACGGGCACGCCAGAAAACTCCTGAACGATGGTCTGGAAAAACACGCAACTGGGAGCCGATAGGAACGGTGCTGCTGAACCCGGATCGGGTACAGCAGACCGGTAAGAAAGCGGCATAGCAAAACAGTTGGCGCGACAACTACCTTGAAAAACGCCGCAGGGGCAAGAGCCCTTGGTTACTTGGGGCCGGGCGGCGTTCCGTTTTTCCAAGTGACTCGCTGTAAGAGCGAAACCCTAAGTGGCCGTTACCGCAGGAACGGATATGTACTCCTGAAAGAAAATGGTCGTCTTCAAGACCGCCTTCGCCCGCAAGCCTGGCTCCAAAGTCGGAGACCTTTGATTCGCTGACCAAGCTCGTATAGGGTGGCTTTTTTGTCCATCAGGGAGCTGGCCATGTTGCGTCTGAGCGCGCTGTATCGTTATCCGTTGAAATCCGGCAAAGGGGAGATCCTGCAACAGGTTGGCCTCGACAAGCTGGGGCTGGACGGCGATCGACGCTGGATGTTGGTGGATGAAGCCAGTGGAAGCTTCTTGACCCAGCGCGCGGTAGCGCAGATGAGCCAGCTGTCGGCATTGTGCAATGCCGAGGGCGGCTTGACCCTTAGCGCCCCCGGCCATTCGCCGATCGATGTCGACTTGCCCGCCAGCGATGCTCAATTGCGCGGCGTGACCATCTGGCGTGACAGCTTGCGTGTGCCCGACGCCGGCGATGCGGCGGCCGCCTGGGTCAGCCGGTTCATCGGCAAACCGACGCGCCTGGTGCAGGTGCCACTGGACCGCGCACGGACCACCGCATCGGGCTATGGCCAGGACGACGATCAGGTCGCCTTCGCCGATGGCTTCCCGTTGTTGCTGATTGGCCAGGCATCGCTTGCGGATTTATCGCAACGCGTCGGGCGCCCGCTGGAGATGCTGCGTTTTCGTCCGAACCTGGTGATAGAGGGCAGCGAGGCGTTTGCCGAGGATGGCTGGAAACGCCTGCGCATCGGTGATGTCGAGTTCCGCGTGGTCAAGCCCTGTTCACGCTGCATCATGACCACTATCGACCCGCAAACCGGCGAGCGTAGCGCTGACCGCGAACCCTTCGCCACCTTGCAGAAGTACCGTGCCCAGGCCGAGGGTGCGATGTTTGGGCAGAACCTGGTCAACGACGGCAATGGCCGGCTCGAAGTCGGCATGCCGGTCACCGTGCTCGAATAAATACCCTTCAATGAAAAATGCCCGTGTCGATGGACACGGGCATTTTTTTTTGCGATGAAACCGGGGTTTTAGCCGCGGTATTCGCACAGGTAGGCAGTGTCGACGGCCACTTTGAGCTGGAACTTGCTGTTGGCAGGCACGTTGAACTGGCTGCCAGCGGCGAAGGTTTCCCAATCGTTGCTGTCCGGGAGCTTGACGGTCAGGGCGCCGGACACCACGTGCATGATTTCACGCTGGCTGGTGCCGAATTCGTATTCGCCCGGAGCCATGACGCCAATGGTCGCTGGACCTTCAGCAGTGCCAAAGGCGATCGACTTGACGGTGCCGTCGAAGTACTCGTTGACTTTAAACATGGGCGATTCCTCGAAAAGGGCTAAAAAGGGCCGGCCAGTATGCACAAGGCCCAAGGCCTAGTCACCTCTCTAAAGCGCAAGGACAAGGGGCAACAGGCGTGCGGTATTGCGCGCGTCTTCCAGCGCCCGGTGTTGCTGCCCGCTGAACTGCAGTCCCGCCAGTTGCAGGGCACCGTTGAGTCCCAAGGGTCGTTCCAGGCGCCGGGCCTTGGCAAAGCGCTGCTTGAGATTCATGTGCGGCACTTGGCTCAACGCGCTATCGAGTGCCAGGCGTTGCCAATCCTGGAGCAACTGCTTGCGATCGTAGTCGCCCCAGCTGACCCAGCCTTCAAGCCGCGCGTGATGTTGGCCCAGCCAGCGCTCGAACGCCGCCCAGACTTCGCCGAGGGGCTGTGCGGCATCGATATTGGCCTGGGTGATGTGCGTCAACTCCCGGCAAAACGGCGTCAACAAGGGGCGCCGCAACGGGCGCACGAAACGCTGGAAGAAATCCAGCTCGCGGCCTTTGTGATCCACCAGGGTGGCACCAATTTCGATGATTTCCATTTCCGTAATGGGCCAACCACCCTCATCGGTGGTGGCTTCCAGATCAATGACCAACCAGTGAGGCATCGCAGGGTTCCCGGTATCCGCATGCTGATAGGGCTTGAGCGTAGCCAAAGCCTGCGGTTACGCCTAGCGGCTTATTCGACCTCCAGCAGAATCTGACGGTTTTTCACCTGGTCTCCGACCCGCACCTGCAAGCGCTTGAGCACGCCGTCGATACCCGACTTGAGCGGGTGCTCCATTTTCATGGCTTCCAGCACCACCAGCAATTGGCCTTTGCTGACCTTGCAACCCTCACTGACCAGCACATCGATGACCGCACCGTCCATGGGCGCCTTGAGGGTGCCGCAGCTGACACTGGCCTGGCTGCAGGCCGGCGCTTGAGTGCGATCCACCAGCCGCAGGCTGCCGGGAGCTGTGAATAACCAGAGTTGCCCGGCCTCCATGCGGTAGGCATGACGCTGGCGGACGCCGTCGAGTTGCACCGTGGCCCAGCGGCCGTCGCTCTGGATGATCTTAAGTTCGAGGTGGCGACTGGCGACTTCAACCCGCAGCGGCTCACCGGGAACCGCATGCAACGCCACCGGCCAGTCCTGATCGTCCAGTGCGAGGCGATAGTGCAGCGGCACGCTGGCGTTATTGCGCCAACCGGCCAGCGCAACCGGATGCGCCTGTGCCGATGCCTGATAGAACAGCGCCGCGGCAATCGCCAGGTGTTCGGCACTCGGGACCTGGCGCTGCAAACTGGAATGTTCGGCGAAATGCTGCTCGATGAACCCGGTGCTGAACTCGCCACCGATGAATTGCGGATGTTGCAGCAGGCTGACGAGCAAGCGCTGGTTGCTCTGTACGCCCAGCAGCACGCAGTCCTGCACGGCCCGCAGCAACTTGCGCCTAGCCTCTTCACGGGTCTGGCCGTGGGCGATGATTTTGCCCAGCAGCGGGTCGTAGAACGGGCTGATCTCCTGGCTTTCGATCAGCCCATGGTCGATCCGCACGCCATCCTGCAAGCGCGGTTCCCAGGACGCGACTCGACCGGTTTGTGGCAGGAAACCTTGCGCAGGGTCCTCGGCGTACAGGCGCACTTCCATGGCATGCCCCTTGAGCTGAACGTCTTCCTGACGCAGCGGCAGCGCTTGTCCCTGGGCGATGTTCAACTGCCAGGCCACCAGGTCCAGGCCGGTGATGAATTCGGTCACCGGATGTTCCACTTGCAGTCGGGTGTTCATTTCCAGGAAGTAAAACTGTCCGCGCGCATCCAGCAGGAATTCCACCGTGCCCGCGCCGACATAGTTGACCGCGCGTCCCGCCTTGAGCGCCGCTTCGCCCATGGCCTGGCGCAACGGACTCGTCATCACGGGGCAGGGGGCTTCTTCGATGACTTTCTGGTGGCGACGCTGGATCGAACAATCACGCTCGCCAAGGTAGATCAGGTTACCGTGCGAGTCGCCGAACAGCTGCACCTCGACATGGCGCGGTTCGATCAAGGCCTGCTCGAGGATCAGTTCGTCACTGCCAAAACCGTGCAAGGCTTCGGAGCGAGCACTGCGCAGCTGTTGCACCAGGTCGGTGGCCCCATGCACCAGGCGCATGCCACGCCCACCGCCGCCGGCACTGGCCTTGATCATCAGCGGGTAGCCGATGCGGTCGGCTTCGCGGATGAGGGTGGCATCGTCCTGTTCGGCACCCTGATAACCCTCGATGCAGGGTACGCCGGCATTGAGCATGGCGATTTTCGACCGGCGCTTGCTGCCCATCAGCTCGATGGCTTCGGGGCTGGGCCCGATGAAGGTGATGCCGGCGTCCTGGCAGGCGCGGGCGAAAGCGGCATTTTCCGAGAGGAAACCGTAGCCCGGATGCATGGCATCCGCGCCAGTGCGCCGGGCCGCGTCGATGATCGCCTGGATATTCAGGTAGGACTGCTGCACCGGGGCGGGGCCGATGTTCACCGCTTCGTCGGCCATTTGCACGTGCAGGGCATCGGCGTCGGCGTCGCTGAATACCGCGACGGTGCGGTAGCCCAGGGCCTGGGCGGTGCGCTGGAGGCGGCAGGCGATTTCACCGCGATTGGCGATCAGGATCTTGCTGAATCCGGGCATGTTCTGCTCCCAGGGATTTGCGTTGAATGTGAGGGCCTCTTCGCGAGCAGGCTCGCTCCCACAGTTGAAATGCATTCCAAAGTGGGAGCGAGCCTGCTCGCGAAGCGCTTAAAGGGCCCACCCCGGTTTGCGTTTTTGCACGAACGCCAGGGTCCCTTCGACCCCTTCAACCCCGGTCACTGCTTCGCTGAACCACTCGGCCGCCTCATCGAGCAATGCATCCGATGGCTGCACGGCGCTCGCCAGCAACAGTTTCTTGGTCGCCGCATTCGCCCCGGGCGCGCAACACAGCACATGGGCCAGCACTTCATCGAGGCGCTCGGCCAATGCCTGCGTATCGTGCTCGACAAAATGCACCAGCCCCATTCGCCGTGCCTGGGTGCCGTCGAAACGTGCGGCGGTCAGGGCGAGGCGACGGGCCAGGGTCAGGCCGATGCGCTGCACCACGAACGGCGCGATCTGCGCTGGCAACAGACCGAGGCTGGTTTCCGGCAGGCCGAACTGCGCCTGGTGATCGGCCAGGGCAATGTCGCTGACACAGGCCAAACCGAAGCCACCACCGAGCACCGCGCCTTGCAGGACGGTGATCACCACCTGCGGCGCATGCTGCACCTCTTGCAGCAACGCACCGAACAGTCGATTCAAGTCGCGGTGCGCGCCCGGACCTTGGGCGCGTGCATTGGCCATGTCCTTGATGTCTCCCCCGGCACAGAAATGCCCGCCGGCACCGCCGACCACCAGGGCCCTGACTCCCCGCTCATCGTGCACTGCCGCCAGCACCGCACGCAGTTCGCTGACCATCTGCAAGTTCATGGCGTTGCGGCTGTCCGGTCGATTGAGGGTGATGTGCAGCACACCGTTGTGCATATCGAGCAGCAGGGTCTGGCAAACCGGCAGGGTACTCATTTTTTTTTCCCGGGCAGAATGCCCATGAGCTTGCAGATAATCCCCAGCATGATTTCGTCGGCACCGCCGCCGATCGACACCAGGCGCACATCGCGGTAGGCGCGGGCCACCGGGTTGTCCCACATGAAACCCATGCCGCCCCAGTATTGCAGACAGCTGTCGGTCACCTCGCGACCCAGGCGACCGGCCTTGAGCTTGGCCATGGACGCCAGGCGCGTGACGTCCTGGCCCTTGATGTATTGCTCAGTGGCTTGATAGACAAGCGCCCGCAGGCATTCGATCTCGGTTTGCAGTTCGGCCAGGCGAAAGTGGATGACCTGGTTGTCGATCAGCGCACTGCCAAAGGTCTTGCGCTCCTTGCAATACTCGATGGTGCTGTCGACGCAATACTCCAGGCCCTTGATCATGTTGGCCGCACCGAACAGGCGTTCCTCCTGGAACTGCAGCATCTGCATCATGAACCCCGCGCCTTCGTGACCGATGCGATTGCGCTGTGGCACCCGCACATTGTCGAAAAACACCTGGGCGGTTTCCGAGCTGCGCATGCCCAGTTTGTCCAGGTGCGAGCTGAGGCTGATGCCCGGCGTGTTCATCGGCACCATGATCAGCGACTTGTTGATGTGCGGTTTGTCATCCGAGGTGTTGGCCAGCAGGCAGATGAAGTCGGCGCTTGGCGAGTTGGTGATCCACATCTTGCTGCCGTTGATCACGTAGTCGTCGCCGTCCTTGCGCGCGGTGGTTTTCAAGCCGGCCACGTCGGACCCCGCGCCGACTTCGGAGACGCCGATGCAGCCGACCTGCTCGCCGCTGATGGCCGGGCGCAGGAACTCATCGCGCAACTCATCGGAACCGAAGCGCGCCAGGGCCGGGGTGCACATGTCGGTCTGTACGCCAATCGACATGGGAATCCCGCCGCAATGTATGGTGCCGAACTCTTCGGCGGCGACGATCGAGTAGCTGTAGTCCAGGCCCATGCCGCCGAATTTTTCCGGTTTGGAAATGCCCAGCAGGCCGAGGTCGCCGGCCTTGCGAAAGATTTCGTGGATCGGAAAACGCCCGGCCTTTTCCCATTCCTCGACGTGTGGATTGATCTCATGATCGACGAACTGGCGGACGGTGCGACGCAGTGCTTCGTGTTCCTGGGTGAAGATCATTTTTATTGTTCTCCTGGCGAACCACGCAGAGCGTGGGAACGATCAAAACCTCGCGACACCGAAGCTGTTGGTTTGCAGCGAGCGCACCTCGGCCTCGTGACAGATATCCAGCAGGTAACCAAGAAGGGTCCGGGTGTCCCGTGGATCGATCAGGCCGTCGTCCCACAGGTTGGCGCTGCCATAAAGCGCCGTGGACTGGCTGTCGAGTTTCTGCGCGGTGACCTGTTCGAGCATGTCGAGCATTTTCGGGTCGGGCACCAGGCCGTCCTTGGCCTGCTTGGCCTCGGTGACGATGCGCAGCACCTTGCCGGCCTGGGCGCCGCCCATGACGGCGGTGCGGCTGTTGGGCCAGGCGAAGATGAAGCGTGGGTCCAGGCCCCGGCCGCACATCGCATAGTTGCCGGCGCCATAGGAGCCGCCCACCACGATGGTCAGTTTCGGCACCCGGGCATTGGCCACCGCCTGGATCATCTTGGCGCCATGCTTGATCACCCCCTGCTGCTCTGATTCGGTGCCAACCATGAACCCGGTGGTGTTGTGGAAAAACAGCAGGGGCGTCTGGCTCTGGTCGCACAGCTGAATGAATTGCGCAGCCTTGCTCGCACCCTTGGGCGTGATCGGACCGTTGTTGCCGATGAATCCGCAGGCGCGCCCCTGGATTGTCAATTGGCCGCACACGGTCTGCTGATCGAACTCGGCCTTGAACTCGAGGAAGTTCGAGCCATCGGCGATTCGGGCGACGATCTCACGCACGTCGTAGGGTTTTTTCGGATCATCGGGAATCAGGCCGAGCAATTCGTCGATGGGGTAGAGCGGTTCCTGCCATTGCCTGGCAGGCAACACCGGCAAGCGCGCATTCCATGGCAGCAGGCTGACGATCTCGCGGGCCTGGCGCACGCCGTCGGCATCGTTTTCGGCCAGGTATTCGGCAGTGCCGGCGATTTGTGCGTGCATCTCAGCGCCGCCCAGTGCCTCGTCGCTGGCGACTTCTCCGGTGGCTGCTTTCAGAAGAGGCGGACCGGCCAGGAACAGCTTGGCCTTTCCACGCACCACCACCACATAGTCCGACAGCCCCGGCTGATAGGCTCCGCCAGCCGTCGCCGAACCGTGGACCACGGTAATCTGCGGCAGGCCCATGGCCGACATGCGTGCCTGGTTGGCAAAGCTGCGCGCGCCTTCGACGAAAATCTCCGCCGCGTAATTGAGGTTCGCGCCGCCACTCTCGGCCAGGGTAATCACCGGCAGTTTGTTTTCCATGGCGATCTGTTGCAGGCGCAAGGATTTTTTCAGGCCTGAAGGGGAAATGGTGCCGCCCTTGATCGCACTGTTGTTCGCCACCACCAACACCCGCACACCCGACACGTAGCCGATCCCGGCAATCAAGCCGCCGCCCGCCGAACTGCCGTCCTTGTCGTCGTGCAACTTGTAGCCGGCCAGGCTCGCCAGTTCGAGAAATGGCGCACCCGGGTCGAGCAGCAGGTTGAGGCGTTCGCGGGGCAGTAACTGACCGCGTTTTTCGAACCCGGGCCTGGCCTCGGCTGCCTTGTCCAGCAGGTTCTGTTCGAGGGTACGGACCTGTTCGACGGCGTCCAGCATGGCCGCACGATGACGGGCGAACTGTTCGCTGTGGGGGTCCAGTTGCGACTCAATCACCGGCATGGGTTATTCCTTGTCCTTGAGGACATCAGGCAAGTACGCGCGGTGGAATCCGTTGTACGAGTGGCTGTTGGTCGCCTTGTGAATCGGCCATGCGCGCCCGCCGAGGCTGGCCGCGCCGTCGATGCGCAGGGTGCTGCCGCTGATGAACGCCGCCGCCGGGCTGAGCAGGAACACGATCGCCGCGCTGACTTCCGATTCGGTGCCGATGCGCTTGAGTGGCACGTGCTCACGCAAGGTCGGAATCACCGCCTTGAACGCACCTTCGTAGGTGTCCATGCCGCTGGAAGCGATCCAGCCCGGCGCCACAGCGTTGACCCGGACCCCGGCGTACCCCCATTCGAAGGCCGCGGTCTTGGTCAGGTTGTCCATGCCCGAGCGCGCCGCCCCCGAGTGGCCCATGCCGGGCATGCCGCCCCACATGTCGGCGAGCATGTTGACGATGGCGCCGCCGTGCTTGCTCATGGACTGGTTGAACACTTCCCGGGCCATCAGGAATCCGCCCAGCAGATTGGTGCGCATAACGGTTTCGAAACCCTTCTGGTTGATCGAGGCCAGGGGCGACGGGTACTGGCCGCCAGCGTTGTTGACCAGGCCGTGAATCGGGCCGTATTTGCGGATGAATTCGCTGACAAGGTGCGTGACCGCTTCTTCCTCACGGATATCGCAGGTGCCCCAGTCAGCCTTGCCGCCATCTTCGGTAATCTCGGCAGCGACATTTTTCAACTTGTCGGCCTTGCGCCCGACCAGCAGCACATGCGCACCGAGGGCCGCCAGTTCGTGAGCCGTGCAGCGGCCAATGCCACTGCCGCCACCGGTGACGATGATGGTCTGGCCGGCAAACAGATCGGCTTTGAAAATCGAATCGTAAGCCATGGCGGCAATCCTCTAGTTGACCTGGTCGGCGATGCGCTGTGGCACCGGAATCTGGATCTCCAGCAATTGCTGGGCGAAGGCCTTGCCCTGCGGATCGATCCGCAGGCTGGCCACGCCTCCACCCCCCAAAGCGTTTTCCAGGAGGAAATTCAGGCTGTGGCTGGCGGGTAAATACCAACGCTCGACACGCCCGTGGATCGGGTCGAGGACATGGCTCATCCAGTCGACGATCACGGCCGGGGTCAAGGCTTCGGCGATCCATGGCAGGTACTGCGGGTCGCGGGCCATGACGCCGATATTGCTGTGATTGCCCTTGTCACCGGAGCGGGCCACCGCGAGCTTGACCAGGGCGACGCTGGCATCGGCAGGTCCCGTGGGGCGGGGTGGCTCAATCGGCACGGGCAAGTCGGCGCTGTCGAGCACATCGAGGGCGGGCAGGGCGCACGAGTGGCGCTGGCCCATGAGATCAATTTCAAGCGTGCAGGCAGTTTTGTCGATCAGGAACGAAAACAAGCGGATCAGCGGATACACCGTCGGCCGGCCGCCGACGATCCCGGTCAGCCCCGGCGCCATGCCGGTGGCGGCCTGGGCGATTTCCCGGGAGAACAGGATCAATGCCTGCTTGTTCGGATGGCGCACCGCGAGCTTGATCACTACTTCGCGGCTGTCCTGGCGCTGCCCGTGGGGGCCGTACGTGGCTTCGCTGCCAAGCAGTTCAATGTTCACCTCGCTGTAGGGCGCCCAGCCGCGCTGGCTGAACATCTGTGAGGTCTTGTTGATGATCGCTTCGCTGACCCTGTGGCCCTTGGCGACCGCATCGATCCCGGCGATCAGGCAACTGGCGGTGCAACGGAAACCGTCCGGGTACGTGGCGCTGACCTTGTACTGAGCGGTGGGCGGCAAGCCTTTTGCGCCGTGCACCCGGACCGCGTTCCTGCCTTGCTGCACAAGTTTGACCTGGGTGAAATCACAGACCACGTCGGGCAGCAGGTAGGCCCGCGGATCACCGATTTCGTAGAGCATCTGTTCGCCCACGGTCAAGGGTGTGACCAGGCCGCCGGTGCCTTCGGGTTTGCTGACGATGAACTGGCTGTCGGCGTTGACTTCGACGATGGGAAAACCGATGTGCTCGTAATCGGGCACATCGCGCCAGTCGGTGAAGTTGCCGCCGGTGCATTGCGCGCCACACTCGATGATGTGCCCGGCCAGCGCCGCCTGGGCCAGTTTGTCGTAGTCGTGCCACGACCAGCCGAACTCATGCACCAGCGCGCCGCTGACCACGGCGCTGTCGACCACGCGTCCGGTGATCACGATGTCCGCACCCAGGCGCAGGGCTTCGACAATGCCCGGTGCGCCCAGGTAGGCGTTGGTCGAGACACACATCGGCGGCAGGGGGGCGGCGCTGAACATTTCATGAATGCCAAGGCTGCCCAGTTGTTTGATCTGCGGTTGCAAGTCATCGCCCAACAAGACAGCGATCTTCAGCGCGACGCCGGCCTTGTCGCAGGCGGCCTGCAGGGCGGCTGCACAGGCTTGAGGGTTGACCCCGCCGGCATTGCTGATGACGCGGATCTTTTGTTCGGCCAGTTGCGAGAGCAGAGGAGCGAGCACTTCGATGAAGTCACTGGCGTACCCGGCCTGGGGATCTTTCATCCGTGCGCCGGCCATGATCGACAGGGTGATTTCAGCCAGGTAATCGAAGACCAGGTAGTCCAGGCGCCCGCCTTCGACCAGTTGCGCGGCGGCGGTCGAGGTGTCGCCCCAGAAGGCGCTGGCGCAACCGATGCGAATTGTTCTTGGCGCAGTCAACTCCATAACCACCTCCGGCAACAGTGCTTTGAGACTACCAAGCAAGCGCTTGGTTTGTAAACGGCTGAACTATCTTCTGCCCGAGCGCTTGCTTGGTCGTCGCCAGTTGCTTAAATTGCCAGCGCAACCCAATGTTTTCGCGGGGAGCGCGGCATTGGACTGATCGACTGTAGGAGAGAACGGGTGGATGAGCAAAAAGCCTTGAGCGTCATGCGCGAGTTGGTCGACAGCGGACAATTGACCGACCCGGACAGCGCCCGGGGCAAGTTGCTGCAAGTGGCGGCCCATCTGTTTCGCAACAAGGGCTATGAACGCACTACCGTGCGCGACCTGGCCGGTGCCGTGGGCATCCAGTCGGGAAGTATTTTTCATCACTTCAAGAGCAAGGACGATATCCTGCGGGCGGTGATGGAGGAGACCATTCTGTATAACACCGCGCTGATGCGTGCGGCCATCGCCGAGGCCGGCGACGTGCGCGAGCAGGTGCTGGCGCTGATCCGCTGCGAATTGCAGTCCATCATGGGCGGCAGTGGCGAGGCGATGGCGGTGCTGGTCTACGAATGGCGTTCACTGTCCGATGAGGGGCAGGCCAGGGTACTGGCGTTGCGCGATATCTATGAAGACATCTGGCTGCAGGTGCTGGGTGAAGCCAAGAGCGCCGGTTTTATCCGCGGCGATGTGTTTATCACCCGGCGTTTCCTGACTGGAGCGTTGTCCTGGACCACCACCTGGTTTCGTGCCGATGGCAACATGAACCTGGATCAACTGGCCGAGGAGGCCTTGATTCTGGTGCTGGCGGGTAAATAGTGCGTGAGTGCGGGTCGGCAGGAAACTGGCTAAGTGGTCGAAACCGCCTAGCTTCAATGCATTGATGCAGTTTCGGGGAGTGGGTTGTTTTGATGTCTTCGCCAATACGGACGGCTTCGCGACTTTTACTGGCAATACTCGCGTCGTTATCAGTCATGCCGACCCAGGCCGCACAACTGGTGCGCATCGGTGCCGCACACTTTCCTCCCTATACGGTGCGCCCGGAGTCTGGTGCCGACACCGGCCTGTTGCCGCAATTGGTCGCGGCCCTCAACAACCTGCAAAGCGACTACCGGTTCGTGTTGGTACCTACCTCCATTCCCCGCCGCTTTGGCGACTTCAAGCAAGGCCGGGTGGACATGGCGATCTTCGAAAATCCCGACTGGGGCTGGCGGGACATCCCCCACACCAGCGTCGACATGGGCCTGGAAGACGCCGAAATCTTCGTTGCGCAACGCTTGCCTCAGCGCCAGCAAAGCTACTTCAGCGAGCTCGCCGGCAAGCGCCTGGCATTGTTCAGCGGGTATCACTACGAATTCGCCCACTTCAATGCCGATCCCAAGTACCTCGCCACTCACCACAACGCCACCTTGACCTATTCCCATGACAGCAACCTGCTGATGGTGCTGCGTGGCCGCGCCGATGTCGCCCTGGTCACACGGTCCTACCTGAGCGACTACTTTCTGCGCAACGAGAAAGTCGCCAATGAGTTACTGGTGTCCGAGCGCGTCGACCAGATCTATCACCACTACGCCATTCTCCGCCCGACCGCGCCGATCAGCGGCGAGGCCTTCGGCAGGTTGCTGCAAGGGTTGCGCGATAATGGCCAGATGCTGAAGATTTTCGACCCGTACAAAATCGCGGTGGTGCCGGTGACTGGCAACTGATGCACATACAGGATTACCGCTTGTCGCTCCAATGTGTTTTGCAGTGAAAACCTGTCAACTTTGACAGTAGCCAATAACGATTGCCGAGGGTTTAGATAGCGTAATCATCTATTCCGTCGAAAGGTAATCTGTCATGGCTAAAGAGGTTGTCAAAGACGCAGCTCAACACGTCCTGCCTGTTGCGGAACATCCAATTCCGACTGTCGAGTTTGCGACGGCCAATAACACGCTGGATCCGATTTTTGCGAGGCGGGGCGTCATCGTCACCATTGCGTTTGCCAGTATGACGTCTGCTTACCAGATTCAATTGCATTGGGACGGCCCCGAAGGCCCGGGGCGACCCTCGATCCCGGTCAAGGATGGCAGTGACGACCGCTCTATCCAGATTAACGTCGCTGCTGAAGTAATCGGTGCCTGTATCGGTAAGACCGTCGAAGTTTGGTACACCGCCACCCTCAATGGCCGAACTGAACCGTCTATCAAACTTGAATTGACGGTTGAGACACTTAAACCTGAATTTTTACCGGCATCCACGTTTCTCGATGTGGATACATCCCAGGGTGCGCGCTGGCTGGACATGCGCAAGTTCGAAGACAATGCCCGGGTTGCCCTGGAACGTTGGAACTTTATCGCAGAGGGGCAGCGACTGTGGATTCTGGCGATAGGTAACGAACACCATGTCGGCAACTTCCGGTTCGAATGGGTGTTGGAAAACCACCTTGTGAAGAAATGGGAAGCCCAGGGCGGCTTTGTCTTTCTGGAGCACTTGTGTCGTGACTGGCTGGCCGGGTGTGAAGACTATTCCTCGGTAACCTTGTGCGCGGCTGTCACTTTCGACGGCGCGCCCGGAACCGCACCGGCAGATCCAACGGTTTCCTGGCTACCGGCAAATGCTCATGAGCTGAGTCGTAGTACTGAAAACCTGCGGTTGGGTGAGCCGGACCTCAAACTGCTGATGCCGAGGGTACTGGAGGCCACCGAGTGCGCGGCCGACGAATGTCTGCTCAATCCGATTAACGCTACAAAGGGCACGACAATACGCGTGGCCTATAACGGAATGCGCGATACCGATCGGGTGTGCGCTTTTTTCGAAGGAGCGCCCGGTGCCGGGACTCCATCGCTGGCCTGTGTAAGCGGAACAACAAACGGCTTTGTCGATATCCCGGTGCCGGCTTCAGCCATCAGCGCCAACTTTTGCGGCCAGGTTCGAGTGCGTTATACGGTCCAGCGCGATAGGCAGTGGCCTTCTCCGGTGCTGACACTGAAGGTGCTCAAGCTCACCGGTTTGTCTACACCAGAGGTGAGACAGGCTACGGCACGGGTGTTGGACCTCAATACGTTCAATGGCGATGCCGATGTGATGATGGAATCATGGTCTTTTATCGCAGAAGGCCAGCCGACTTGGCTATGGGGGACAGGCAAGTCGGAGGATGGCACACCTTACAGCTTCGATGTGCTGATGGGGGACGCGCTGCCGGCGTGGGAGGGCGAAATAGCCGTCCGTGACTTGTTGCCGAGGCATGAGATAGAGAAACTGGCAGATTGTACCGGGCTTCAGCTGCATTTCGCGGTGAACTTCAATGGCCTGATCGATCACCCCAGTGCAGTGAAATTTCCGTCTTTGGCCTTGTCCCTTCATCAGCAAGATCTGCACCTGATCGCCCCGACAGTACGTCAGGCGGTTGGCGAGCTGCTCAATCCGGAAAACGCCAAGGAAGGCCTTACTGTGCGGGTGGCTTACGACCGTATCAGCCCTCGTCATACGATCCAGCCATACTGGGTACGCCCGGACGGTTACTCACTGCCGATCGAGGCCAAACCAGGCAATAGCATCGCGGGGTATGTGGACTTCGAGGTGCCTTTCAACGAGGTGATTGCCTGCATCGGCAAGACGGTGACCCTTCGTTATGACGTGACCAGCCCGTGCAAGCAGGCGACATCTCCAGACTTCAACCTGCAAATCAGCGTTCCTAAACATTGGCCGATACCGCAAGTGCTTCAGGCCACCAACGATATTCTGGACCTGCGCAACTTTGACGACGATGGCACGGTTCTGGTCGAACCCTGGAATCCCTGGATGGTTGAGGGCCAGCGGGTATGGCTCAGCTGTGCCGGTACTGACAAGGATGGCAATTGTGTTGTGCTTGATCTGATGGTTGGCGAGTTGGTGTCGGAACCGAATCTGGATGATGGCTTGATCCGGGATTTACCTCGAAAATGGCTTCAATCACTGAAGGACTTCAGCACATTCAGCCTGATCTGCAAAGTAACGCTGGATGGAAGTGAGAGTACCGACAAGGCAGTTGTACTTACACCGCGGGAGTTGACGATACGATTTGCGTTCGATGATCTCACTACGTTTGATGACGGCAACTGGAAAGATTGGGAGCGTGGTGTGGATATGCGTCCTCAGGATCTGATTTTGCAAGCGACGGGAGGGACGGGGCATCTGGTTTCCGACTCTGCTAACAAACCTGTCGGTGTGTTAATGACAAAGTACTTCGACAACTTGCAACCGCACGTCACGTATGAATTCAGTTTGTCGGTTCGACGGAGGAATTTTTTGGCCCCCGTCCCTAGCTTGTCGCTTCGCGCGGGTTCAATGGCTGTGACTGAACATACGTTCTTTCCACATATGAGCTGGAAACCTCTTTCTGGAACCTTTGTGGCCACGCAACCTCGCATGCAACTTTGGGTAGAAAGCCATAGCTTTTCATATGATGGAAACGATTTTGATATCGATGATGTGCGTTTGAGAGAACTGTAATTTTCTTGTTCCTCTCGCAGGTGCTTCACTCCAGGTATTTGCAATCGCTGCATGTATCGACCATTGGTGTTGCACAGTTATCTGTCGTGCACGCTTAAATTTTTATCCTTGGCTCGCGTTACATCGTTTAACTGTCGACGATTACCGTGAGCCTTTCCCATGCCCAATCCGAAAGACCTGACTGCCCTGCAATTACCAACGGGCAGCAGTCTAGTAGCCGATGAAACCGAAAACCGGCTGAGCCTCAGCCTCGAAAGCCAGGCGCTGATAAATCTGCGCCTGACCCGCGAAACCGAGCTGCGGCTGCAAGTGGAGGAACGCTTCGGTCTTTCTGGCAGCCAGGCTTTCTGGGCTGCCGGTTATTGGTTGTTCGCTCGCGACCCGGCCTGCCAGCGTCTGATCTGGCAACTCGATGAAACGCCGACCGAAGCCCTGCTCAGCGGCTTGCTGGTTCCTGCCGATACGGCTGGCTGCTATCGTTGCGAACGCACCCTGTTCTGGCAGTTGCCACAGCCGTGGTTGGGCGATTCGCTGACGGGCTGTTACCCACAGCAGATGGTCATCAGCGGCGGCAAGCGGCACCCACGGCGTCCGCCGAAGCCGAGTTGCGAGGTGTATCGGCGTTTCGATTCCAGGCTGGGGGCGTGGATTTCCTTGCGCACAGTGGATATCGACGAGGATCTTGTGCGATTCAATCGCTGGCAGAACAGCCCTCGGGTCGCGAGTTTCTGGCAAGAGCAGGGCAGTCTCGAAGAGCATCGCAAGTACCTGGGCAAACGCCAGGACGATCCCCATACCCTGACGTTGATCGGTTGTTTCGACGATCAACCCTTTGCCTATTTCGAAGCCTATTGGGCCAAGGAAGATCGTATCGCACCCTTCTATGACGCGGATGATTACGACCGTGGCATCCACATGCTGGTGGGCGAAGAAAGTCACCGGGGTCCGCACAAGGTGGCGAGCTGGCTGTCGGCGCTGGTGCATTACCTGTTTCTCGACGATCCACGGACTCGTCGGGTGGTCGCCGAGCCCCGTGCCGACAACGCGAAGATGATTGGGCACCTGCAGCGACAGGGGTTTTATTGCGAGAAGGAATTCGACTTTCCACACAAGCGCGCAGCACTGATGGCGCTGGGGCGCGAGCGTTTTTTTGAGCGCTGCTCGTTGACCTGAACCGCAGGAAAATCGTCCGAATGCCTCACAGGTCTCGGACGATTTCGCAGCTAGCGGTCCTGCGCTTCCTTGGCGTCCATTTCCGCATTGCGTTCGGCGACGCGTTTGCGCTGTTCATCGGTCAGCTCAACCTTGTGGGCGGTGTCGCGCAACATCATCAAACCGCCAACGATAGAGCCAATGGCAACCACCAGAATCAACCAGGCATACCAGGGCATGGGACCTCCTTGAAAGCCGGCCGGCGGGCGAGGGTTTCGCCTGTCGAACGTGCATACCACTTTGAGCGATTGGATTTCGCACTGGTTCCATTGTATGCCTGTTCTGTTTCGTTCACCCCTGTGTCATCTGCAATGCCCCTTCGCGTGCAGGCTCGCTCCCACAGGGGTATGCGTTTTCCCAAACACTGCTAAACAGTGTGGGAGCGGGCTTGCTCGCGAAGAGGCCCGTCAAGACAACGCAGTAACAGAGCCCTAAACCCACTCTTTACGCTTTCTTTATGCCCCGCCGCACCCCTCGGTCTCGTTCCTTTACAGCCTCCCTGCCGACAATACCTCCACACGCGGCAATACGCCGTAACACGGAGAACTTCCATGAGCGTTCTGGACGGAGTGTCACTGCTGCTGGCAGTGGGACTGTTCATTTATCTGTTGGTTGCGCTGTTGCGCGCGGACCGCAACTAGGAGCGGCTATGCACAGTTATGACTATTGGCTGATCCTGGCGTTTTTCGCCCTGGTACTGGTCCCCGCACCGTTTCTCGGGCGTTTCTACTACAAGGTCATGGAAGGCCAGCGCACCTGGCTGACGCCGATCCTTGGTCCACTCGAACGTGGTTGTTATCGCCTGTCTGGCGTCGATCCCCAGGCCGAGCAGAGCTGGCAGAAGTACACCCTGGCCTTGCTCGCCTTCAACCTGGCGGGTTTTGTACTGTTGTTCGCGATCCTGCTGTTCCAGGACCACTTGCCGCTGAACCCGCAAAACCTGCCGGGCCAGGAATGGACGCAAGCGTTCAATACCGCAGTCAGCTTCATGACCAATACCAACTGGCAGTCCTACAGCGGCGAAGCGACCCTGAGCTACCTGAGCCAGATGGTCGGCCTCACCGTGCAGAACTTTGTCAGCGCCGCCACCGGTCTTGCAGTCCTGGTTGCGCTGTGCCGCGGCATCGGTCGCAAATCCACTGCATCGCTGGGCAACTTCTGGGTCGACATGACTCGCGCCACCCTGTACGGCCTGTTGCCGCTGTGCCTGCTGCTGGCGCTGTACCTGGTCTGGCAGGGCGTGCCGCAAACCTTCGCGCAATATGTGAATGCCGTGACCGTGCAGGGCATCGATCAAGTGATCCCGCTGGGGCCGGCCGCCAGCCAGATTGCGATCAAGCAACTGGGCACTAATGGCGGTGGCTTCTTTGGCGTCAACTCGGCGCATCCGTTCGAGAACCCGACGGCCTGGAGCAACCTGTTCGAAGTCGCGTCGATCATCCTGATCCCGGTGGCGCTGGTGTTCACCTTTGGCCATTACGTGAAAGACCTGCGTCAGAGCCGCGCGATCATCGCGTGCATGCTGGCGCTGTTCTTGATCGGTGGCGCGACGTCGCTGTGGGCTGAATACCAACCCAATCCGACCCTGGCCAACGTCGCCGTCGAACAGACCGCACCGCTGGAGGGCAAGGAGGCGCGTTTCGGTACCACCGCCACGGTGCTGTGGTTGGTGACCACCACGGCGGCGTCGAACGGTTCGGTCAATGGCATGCATGACAGTCTCAACCCGCTCAGCGGCATGGTTGCGCTGGTCAACATGATGGTCGGCGAAGTGATCTTCGGCGGCGTCGGCGCGGGGCTCTATGGCATGTTGCTCAACGTGCTGATCGCGGTGTTCCTCGCCGGCCTGATGATCGGCCGGACGCCGGAATACCTCGGCAAGAAACTGCAAGCCCGAGAGGTGCAGCTATTGGTGCTGACCTTGCTGGTCATGCCGATCGGCGTGCTGGTCCTCGGTGCCATTGCCGCCAGCCTGCCAGGGCCTGTGGCCTCGGTGAGCAACCCCGGCGCCCATGGTTTCAGTCAGTTGCTCTACGCCTACACCTCGGCCAGTGCCAACAACGGTTCGGCATTTGGCGGCTTCGGCGCCAATACGCCGTACCACAACCTGATGCTGGGCCTTGGCATGTTGATCGGTCGCTTCGGCTACATCCTGCCGGTGCTGGCCCTGGCCGGCAGCCTGGCGATGAAGAAGACCGCGCCGATTGGCCAGAACAGCTTCCCGACCCACGGCCCGCTGTTCGTGACCTTGCTGACCGTGACCATTTTGCTGGTGGGTGGCTTGACCTTCCTGCCGACGCTGGCGTTGGGCCCGATTGCTGAACATTTAAGCCTGGGCTTCTAAGGAGCAGATGATGAATATGCCCGCAATCAAACCGGTCGCTGCCAAGGCCCCGGAACAAGCAAGAACCGCGATCTCGGCCCTCTGGCGCCCAGCGCTGGTACAAGCTTTCGTCAAGCTCGATCCGCGACAATTGCAGCGTGCGCCGGTGATGCTGGTGGTCGAACTGACGGCGATCCTGACCACCGTGCTGTGCTTCATTCCCGACACGGCGGTGCCGACCTTCGTCGCCGCACAGATTGCCCTGTGGCTGTGGTTTACCGTGCTGTTCGCCAACTTCGCCGAGGCCCTGGCCGAAGGTCGTGGCAAGGCCCGCGCCGACAGCCTCAAGGCGGGTAGCGAAGGCTTGAGCGCCCGGCGCAGAACCAGCAACGGCAGCTTTCAAGTGGTGCCGGCCGCCAGCCTGCGCAAAGGCGATGTGGTGCGCGTCGAAGCGGGGGAGATGATCCCCGGTGACGGTGAGGTGATTGAAGGGATTGCTGCCGTCAACGAAGCGGCCATCACCGGTGAATCCGCTCCGGTGATTCGTGAATCCGGCGGCGACCGCTCGGCGGTGACCGGCAATACCCGGCTGGTGTCTGACTGGCTGTTGGTGAAGATCACCGCCAACCCCGGCGAGTCGACACTGGATCGCATGATCGCCCTGGTCGAAGGCGCCAAGCGCCAGAAAACCCCGAACGAAGTGGCGCTGGACATCCTGTTGATCGGCCTGACCCTGATCTTCCTGCTGGTGGTCGTGACTCTTCAACCGTTCGCCCACTTTGCCAATGGCAGCCTGCCGCTGGTGTTCCTGGTGGCGTTATTGGTCACGCTGATCCCGACCACCATTGGCGGTTTGTTGTCGGCCATCGGTATCGCCGGCATGGACCGCCTGGTGCGCCTGAACGTGATCGCCAAGTCCGGTCGCGCGGTGGAAGCGGCGGGGGACGTGCACGTCCTGCTGCTGGACAAGACCGGCACCATCACCTTCGGTAACCGTCGTTGCGCCGCCGTTGTTCCCGCTCCAGGCGTGACGGCCAGCGAACTGGCCGAGGGTGCCTTGTTGGCCTCTCTGGCCGATGACACGGCGGAAGGTAAATCCATCGTCGAATACCTGCGTGGCACGCAACCGCAAACGGAGCCGGCCGCCGAATTGCTGACGGCTGTACCGTTCAGCGCCGAAACCCGGCTGTCAGGTGTCGACTATCAGGGCCGCGTGTATCGCAAGGGCGCAGTGGATTCCCTGCTGGCGTTCGTCGGCTTGAAGCGAGCCGACCTGGCCGCGCCGTTGTCCCGGGAAATCGACAGGATTGCCCAGAGTGGCGGCACGCCGCTGCTGGTCTGCGCCGACGGCAAACTGCTCGGTGCGATCCACCTCAAGGACGTGGTCAAGCCCGGCATCCGCGAGCGTTTTGCCGAGCTGCGCAAGCTGGGGATCCGCACGGTCATGGTGACCGGCGACAACCCATTGACCGCTGCCGCGATCGCCGCCGAAGCGGGTGTTGACGACGTGCTGGCCGAAGCCACGCCGGAGAAAAAACTGGCGCGCATCCGGCACGAGCAGAACGACGGTCGCCTGGTTGCCATGTGCGGCGACGGCGCCAATGACGCCCCGGCCCTGGCCCAGGCGGACGTCGGCATGGCGATGAATGACGGCACGCAGGCGGCACGTGAAGCGGCCAACATGGTTGACCTCGACAGTGACCCGACCAAGCTGCTGGACGTGGTGCAGATCGGCAAGGAACTGTTGGTGACCCGCGGCGCGCTGACGACCTTTTCCATTGCCAACGACGTGGCCAAGTATTTCGCCATCCTGCCGGCGCTGTTTGCCGCGATCTACCCGCAACTGGGCGTGTTGAACGTCATGCAGCTGCACAGCCCGCAGAGCGCGATTCTCTCGGCGATCGTGTTCAACGCCCTGATCATCGTGGTGCTGATTCCCTTGGCTTTACGCGGTGTGCGCGTGCAGGCGGCGAGCGCGGCGGCGTTGCTGCGACGCAATCTGCTGATCTATGGCCTGGGCGGGATTGTGGTGCCGTTCGTGGGCATCAAGGCGATCGACATGCTGTTGACGGCGTTGCATCTGGTTTGACCGTGTGTCAGGCGTACCGCCTTCGCGAGCAGGCTCGCTCCCACAAAGGCACCTCGTTTCCTTGTGGGAGCGAGCCTGCTCGCGAAAAAGACGACACGTTGTACCTGACTGAACGCGGTACTTGTTCACCGAATTCGAGGAGTTTGAAATGTCCACAATGATACGCCCGGCCCTGAGCCTGCTGGTTTTGATGACCCTTATCACCGGTGTCGCCTATCCCCTGGTGGTCACCGGCGTGGCCCAGGTCGCCTTCCCGGATCAGGCCAATGGCAGCCTGGTGCGCGATGCCGACGGCAAGGTTCGCGGCTCATCGCTGATTGCCCAGGATTTCGTCGGCGACGCCTGGTTCCACCCGCGGCCATCGGTGGGTGCCTTTGCCACCGTATCGAGCAGCGCCAGCAACCTGTCGCCAAGCAACCCGGCCCTGGCCACTCGGGTGATCGACGACGCCAACAAGCTGCTGGTGCCAGGGCAGGGGCCGGTGCCGCTGGCGCTGGTCACCACCTCTGGCAGCGGTCTCGATCCGCACTTGCCACCGGCCGCGATTGCCTATCAACTGGCGCGTGTTGCGGCGGCGCGCAACCTGCCGGTTGCGTCGCTCCAGCAACTGCTGGACGCCCACACCGAACAGCCATTGGTAGGCCCAGCGGTCGTGAATGTGCTTGAGTTGAATCTGGCGCTGGAAAAACTGTAGTCGGCGGTGACGCCATTCGCGAGCAGGCTCGCTCCCACAGGAGAATGCATTCCAAATGTGGGAGCGAGCCTGCTCGCGAAGACGGCCTCCCAGGCACCACATGAATACCTGAATAAAGAGAACTGAAAGCATGAGCGACTCCGGCCGCGCCGACGCGCTATTAGCAAACCTGCCCCGTGATGGCCGTGGCCGGCTCAAGGTATTCCTCGGCGCCGCCCCCGGCGTCGGCAAGACCTACGCCATGTTGCAAGCGGCCCACACCCAATTGCGCCAAGGCGTGAAAGTCATTGCCGGAGTGGTCGAAACCCACGGCCGTTTCGAGACCGAAGCGTTGCTCAGCGGATTGCCGCAAATGCCATTGGTGCGCTCGTTATACCGTGGCGTTGAGCTCGAGGAGATGGACCTCGACGGTCTGCTTGCAGCCAAGCCCAGGCTGGTGCTGGTGGATGAACTGGCCCACACCAACGCCCCCGGCAGCCGTCACGAAAAACGCTGGCAGGACATCCAGGAACTGCTCGCCGCTGGCATCGACGTGTACACCACGGTCAACGTCCAGCACCTGGAAAGCCTGAATGACCAAGTGCGTGGTATCACGGGCGTGCAGGTGCGCGAAACCCTGCCCGACTGGGTATTGCAGGAAGCGTACGAACTGCTGCTGATCGATTTGCCACCGCGCGAATTGCTCGAGCGTTTGCGCGACGGCAAGGTCTACGTGCCCGAGCAGGCGAGGGCCGCCATCGATGCGTATTTCTCCCAGACCAACCTCACGGCGCTGCGTGAGCTGGCCATGCAAACCGCGGCGGCCCAGGTCGATAACGACCTGACCCAGGGCTATCGCCAGATGGGGCAAGCGGCGCCGACGGTGCGCGGTCGCTTGTTGGTCGGCGTCGATGGCGATGCCCAGGCCGAGCGCCTGGTGCGTCACGCCAGCCGCGTCGCCCAGCGTCGGCATCTGCCGTGGAGCCTGGTGCATGTGGATAATGGCCGCGTGCGTGACGAGCAGTCGCGGCTGCGTCTGCAAAGTGCCCAGCAACTGGCCGAACGCCTGGGCGGTGAAGTAGTGCTGCTGCGGGCCGGCGAGGTCGCCAAAACCCTGATCCAGCACGCCGCTGAACGCCGCGCCAGCCTGGTGCTGGTCGGCCAGTCGCGGCCGCGCCTGCGTCGTCGATTGTTCGGAGGCGGCCTGGCGGCGCGACTGCTGCGTAATGCCCGTGGGCTGGAAATCAACGTGCTCGACACCGAGCAGCAACAGCATCAACCAAGGCAGCGTTCGATGCAGGCACCGGTATGGTTCGACTACGCCCTGGCCGTGGTCGCGACGCTGTTGGCCACTGCCCTGGCCTGGGCAGTGGCCAGTGTGCTGCCGTTGCCGAACATCTCGCTGGTGTTTCTCGCCGCGGTGTTGCTGGTAGCGGTGCGCAGCAGTCTTGGCCCGGCCCTGGCCTGTGCGGCGTTGTCGTTCCTGACCTACGATTTTTTGTTCATTCCGCCGAATTTTTCCTTCAGCATCCAGCGCGAAGAAGACGTGCTGACCTTGCTGTTTTTCCTGCTGATGGCGGCGCTCACCGGCAACCTTGCTGCACGCCAGCGCCGGCAATTGCAGGCCCTGCGTGATACCCAGGAAGAGACCAGCGAACTGCTCGATCTGTCGCGCAAACTCACCGCTGCCACCGATCGTCAGGCCGTGGTCAACGCGGCGGCCCAGCACCTCAGCGGCTGGAGCGACCTGCAACTGTGCCTGCTCAATCGCGACGGCCAGAGCGGCTGGAAAGTCGAGATCGGTGGCCCGCTGGAGTTCACCGAAGCCGAACGCGCCGCCGCCGATTGGGCGTGGCAGCACGACCAGCCGGCGGGCGCGGGCACCGGGACCTTGCCGTTCGGTCGTTGGTGGTGGTGGCCATTGTCAGTGGAGGAGGGGCCGCTGGCGCTGCTCGGTGTGTGTGCCAAAGAAGGCCAGGCCTTGAGCGGCCAGCGTCGGCGTTTGTTGACCGCGTTGAGCCAGCCGTTGGCCCAGGCGCTGGCCCGAGCACAACTGGCCGATGACCTGGAAGCCGCGCGGCTGCACGGCGAAACCGAACAATTGCGCAGTGCCTTGTTGGCCTCGGTGTCTCATGATTTGCGTACCCCGCTGACCTCCATGCGCGGCAGTATCGATAGTCTGCTGGCCCTCGGTGAGGCCATTCCCCTGGAGGATCGCCGTGAGTTGCTGGAAGGCACCCGCGACGAAGCCGAACGCCTCGATCGCTACATTCAAAACCTGCTGGACATGACCCGCCTCGGTCACGGGGCATTGAAGCTGGCACGGGACTGGGTATCGCCGGCAGACATTGTCGGCAGTGCGCTCAATCGCCTTCGCGCGGTATTGGCCCCGTTGCAGGTCACCACCGAAGTGCCGGCGCAACTGCCGCTGTTATTCGTCCACGCGGCGCTGATCGAGCAGGCCCTGGTCAACGTGATGGAAAACGCTGCGCGTTTCTCGCCGTCCCACGGGCGCCTGCACGTGCGCGCGGGGGCCGATGACACGGAGCTGTTTTTCTCGGTAAGCGACGAAGGGCCGGGGATTCCGGAAGCGGAGCGGGAGAAGATTTTCGACATGTTCTACACCGCCGCTCGCGGCGACCGTGGTGGGCAGGGCACGGGGCTGGGGTTGGCGATCTGTCAGGGCATGGTCGGTGCCCATGGCGGGCGGATCAGCGTGGCCGACGGTATTGAAGGGCGCGGCACCTGCATCACCTTGCACTTGCCTTTGCAGGCGCAGCCGGGTTTTGAGAGTGAAGCCTGATCGTGCTTGCGTTACTCTCTTGCCACTACTTTGTGTTGATGTGAATCAATGAACCAGACCGCGACCATCCTGGTCATCGATGACGAACCGCAAATCCGTAAATTCCTGCGCATCAGCCTCGCTTCACAGGGCTACAAGGTGCTGGAGGCCGGTACCGGCACCGAAGGCCTGGCGCAAGCGGCGTTGAACAAACCGGACTTGCTGGTGCTCGACCTCGGCCTGCCGGACATGGACGGCCAGCAGGTACTGCGTGAGTTTCGCGAGTGGTCGACAGTGCCGGTGCTGGTGCTCTCGGTGCGTGCCGGTGAAGGGCAGAAAGTCGAGGCGCTGGATGGCGGTGCCAATGACTACGTGACCAAGCCCTTTGGCATCCAGGAATTCCTGGCGCGAATTCGAGCGCTATTACGCCAGGCGCCGGTGGGCGAGGCCCAGCAAGCGGCACTGGCCTTCGGCCCGCTGACGGTGGACCTGGCCTATCGGCGGGTATCGCTCGATGGTAGCGAAGTCGCGCTGACCCGCAAGGAATACGCAGTGCTGGCG
>CXWK01098517.1_pt3 | contig 26172 bp, 29 predicted proteins | sample 590851 | NCBI WGS metagenome assembly CXWK01 (sample SAMEA3498364, study PRJEB10139) | wastewater metagenome | biome: wastewater treatment plant; material: activated sludge | place: Denmark | collected 2014-08-01
GAGGAGCGGCTAATCACCTTGCCGCGATTGGCTGGGGCAGTGTTGTTGATCGGCGGTGTGGTGTTGATTCAGTTTGGGGCCATGCCGGCCAAGTCTTTGGCGGCTGCGGGTTGAAGTAGTTGTCGAGTGTTCAATGTTGATTGTCAGTCAGTCTTCGCGAGCAGGCTCGCTCCCACAGGGGAATGCATTGCTATCTGCAGGCGCTGCAGGATTCAGTAACCGTCAGAACTTGTCGAGCGTGCGCAGCTTCTGCGGCAAGTCCACAACAGCGCCGGTCGGCGGTGCTTATGCGATGGCGCTGAGCGGATTCGTCCATCAACTGACGGCTGCCGCCATTGGCGCGATGATCTGAGTGATGCAGACCAGGCTCAGTGCCCGACCATGATAAAGTCGCCGCCCATCAGACCTTTTGCTTCGAGATGAACACCGCAATGACCGATTTCCAGGATGTCGACGCCCAACTTGAAGACTGGAACGTCTTGCGCAGCGGCGCTGCGTTCGACGGTTTGCAGGTGGGTAATGGGGCCAGCCGTGCGGTGTGGGATGACTTCGGTTACGACTCGCTGTTCGAAAACGCCCGCACCGTCGAAGAAAAACCTCTCAGCCCATCCGAGTTGAGTGTGTTCGATGCGCTGCAGACACGCAGCTTCGAGCAGGTACTCAGCGCTTTGAAAACCACCAGCCGGGTCAACAAGGCCCTGGCCGTCAGCTCTGCCGCACCGCGTAATCGTTACTACGCGATCAAGGAAGCGCTGATCAACACCGTGCACGACGTCCACATCCCGTGGCGGTTGGTCGAAGCCTCGAGCCTGGCGACCATCGGTGAGGAACTGGGCCGTTATCGTACAGTGTTCACCACTAACTACGACTTGCTCAATTACTGGGCGATCCAGCAGCAACCCGAGGCGATCACCGATCTGTTCCAGGGGTCAGAACCTGTCTTCGACCTGAGCGTTACCGCCACCGACAAGACCCGTTTGCTGTACTTGCACGGCGGTTTGCACCTGGTGCGCAACCAGGACGGCACCGCGCGCAAATTGATGTCGACCGAAGGCACGTTGCTGGGCAATTTCGCCATCAACAACACGATCAAGACCCTCGACGATGTACCGTTGTTCATCAATGAAGGGCCGAGCGCAGACAAGCTCAAGACCATCCGCAGTTCCGATTACCTGTCGTTCTGCTACGAGCAGTTACTCGGCCATGGCGGCGGGTTGTGTATTTTCGGGCATGCATTGGGCGAGCAGGACAGTCACATCGTGCACGCCTTGCGCCTGGCGAAACCGAAGAAGGTGGCCATCTCGATTTACCCGCGCAGCAAGGCGTTCATCCAGCACCAGAAGCGGCATTACGCGAAGCTGTTCGAGGGGACTGGGGTTGAGTTGCAGTTTTTTGATTCCAAGACCCATGCGCTGGGTAGCCCGAAGCTAGCGGTTCCAGTGGAAGTTTAGTTGTTTGAGCTGATGCCTTCGCGAGCAGGCTCGCTCCCACAATNNCCACAATGGAATGCATTCCTCCTGTGGGAGCGAGCCTGCTCGCGAAGCTTTGAAGTCAACTCATTCCTCGCGGCTATGCACCACCACCAGCAACTGCGCCTGCACCTCGCCTACCGAGCGGATCCGGTGCGGTTTCTGCGAGTTGAAGTGCAGCGCATCGCCACGACCGAGCAGCACTCGCTCGTTCACAAAATCCACCTCCACCTGCCCTTCGTGGACAAACAGGAACTCTTCCCCAAGGTGCTCCTTGAAGGTTCTGTCGGTGAACTCGGTCGGCGGGTAAATGATGAACGGCAACAAGCTGCGTTCGCTGACCTGACGGGCCAGTACCGCGTAGCCTGGATTGTCGTCGCTGGCACCCAGTGACTGACGCTCATGGCTGCGTACCAGGCTGTAGCTGTCAAGGCTCACCTTATCTTCGGAAAACAGCTCCTCGACCTTTACGTTCAGTGCCTTGGCCAGCTTCAATGCGGCCGCAATCGACGGCGTGTTCAGGCCGCGTTCGACTTTCGACAGATAACTCTTGGTCATGCCGGATTTTTCCGCCAGCGCCTCAAGGGTTACGCCAAGTTTTTTTCTCAATAATTTCAAACGGATAGACATGTAGAACGATTAATCCATCGAGGATGGTGACGAATTGTCCTTGCTCATGACACAAAGTGTCATATAGCATCTTTAGTGTCATATGCATGACCCAGCCAACGAGGACACCGACATGGCCGAGACTTTAGCACTGCCCAAAGATCAGTTGGTCAAGCAAGCGCTGAACCAGATGCAAAACACCCTTGTGGATAATACGTGGACCGATCGGCAAAAGCTGGCCCTGACCTGCCGCATTCTGTTCGAGAATGGCCACGACTCTGGCCTGGCTGGGCAAATCACCGCCCGCGGCCCGCAGCCTGGCACCTATTACACTCAACAACTGGGCCTGGGTTTCGACGAAATCACTGCGGGTAACCTGTTGCTGGTCAACGAAGACCTGCAAGTGCTCGAAGGCCACGGCATGCCGAACCCGGCCAACCGCTTCCACAGCTGGGTGTACCGCGCCCGGCCAGATGTGAACTGCATCATTCACACCCACCCGACTCACGTCGCAGCGTTGTCGATGCTGGAAGTGCCGCTGCAGATCTCCCACATGGACCTCTGCCCGCTCTATGACGACTGCGCGTTTCTCGAAGGCTGGCCTGGCGTACCGGTGGGCAATGAAGAAGGCGAATTGATTGCCGGCGCCTTGGGCGACAAGCGCGCGATCCTGCTTTCCCACCACGGCCAGTTGTCCACCGGCACCACCATCGAGGAGGCCTGTGTGATTGCCCAACTGATCGAACGCGCCGCCAGGTTGCAGCTGCTGGCGATGAGCGCCGGAACCATCAAGCCGATCATCCCCGAACTGGGCCGTGAAGCCCATGACTGGATTGCCCGGCCCAAGCGCCATGCCGCCGCCTTTAACTACTACGCCCGGCAGAACCTGCGTCGACACGCCGATTGCCTGAACTGAACCCCAGAGCTCATTTGAACGGAGAGACACCATGCCCAGCGCAAACATTCACGGCATCATTGGCTACACCATCACCCCCTTCACCGCCAACGGCGAGGGCGTAGACCTGGAGGCGCTCGGACGCTCCATCGACCGCTTGATCGACGGCGGCGTGCATTCGATCGCACCGCTGGGCAGCACCGGCGAAGGCGCTTACCTGAGTGACGCCGAATGGGACCAAGTCGCCGAGTTCAGCATCAAGCACGTAGCCAAGCGTGTGCCGACCATCGTCAGCGTGTCTGACCTGACCACCGCCAAAGCGGTGCGTCGCGCCCGCTTCGCCGAAGCCCATGGCGCCGACGTGGTGATGGTGCTGCCGACGTCCTACTGGAAACTCAGCGAAGCGCAAATCCTCGCGCATTACCGTGCCATCGGCGACAGCATCGGCGTGCCGATCATGCTCTATAACAACCCGGCCACCAGCGGCACCGACATGTCGGTGGAGCTGATCCTGCGTATCGTCAAGGGCGTGGAAAACGTGACAATGGTCAAGGAGAGCACCGGTGACATCCAGCGCATGCATCAACTGTATCGCTTGGGCGAAGGCCAGGTACCCTTCTACAACGGTTGCAACCCCCTGGCGCTGGAAGCCTTCGCAGCCGGGGCAAAAGGCTGGTGTACAGCAGCGCCGAACCTGATCCCGCAACTCAATCTCGACCTGTACGACGCCGTGCTGGCCAACGACCTGAACAAGGCTCGTGAACTGTTCTATCGCCAGTTGCCGTTGCTGGACTTCATTCTCAAGGGTGGTTTGCCGGCGACGATCAAGGCCGGCTTACGGGCTACCGGGCTGGAGGTGGGTGATCCGCGGTTGCCGGTGTTTCCGTTGGACGGAGCAGGTCTGAGCCAGTTGCAAGGCCTGCTAAAAGCCCTGCGCTGATCGCTCAGCCATACGCATAACCCCATGTGGGAGCGAGCCTGCTCGCGATGGCGGCGTGTCAGTCAACATCTTGCTGACTGTTAAACCGCATTCGCGAGCAGGCTCGCTCCCACAGGGGATTTGTGTTGAGTTTTAGAGCACCGGCAAGGTCTTGTCCTTGATCACCTTGGTCGGGCCGTTCGCCTTTACACTGGCGATGCCTTTGTCCAGCGCGGATGCAGAGGAATAGGCTTCGCTGCTGCCAATAATCTCGTGGTTGCCCGCCTTGAGGTTGAAATAAGGATGGCCATCCTTGGTAGTTTTCTTCTCGTAGCGCTCATCCAGCGGACTGTTGGCCTGGACTGACGCGATGCCTTTGTCGGCCGCGGCGCGGGTGGTGTACAACTCGCTGGTCAGAATGGTTTCGGCGTTCGCCGCCTTCAAGACGAACCTGAACTGACCGCTGCTGCTCTTGCTCACTTCGTACCATCCAGACATGCTCTTTCTCCTTGGCGAATGAGGGATTGCGCGCTTCAGAGTAAAGACCACCGGAACAACAAGATCAAAAGATCGCAGCCTTCGGCAGCTCCTACATCGATCCCTGTAGGAGCTGCCGAAGGCTGCGATCTTTTGATTTTCACGCCGTTCGCACCACACTCATCTGAGGAGGAGCAATCCGCCGCTGACTCAAATACCGCGTACAACTCACCCGCAGGAACGAGGCGAAATTGACCACCTCGCCACGGTAGTCCATGACCTCCTCATACAGCTTGGCAATCAGCTGATTGGTGGTCATACCGTCGCTCTCGGCGATTTCGCTGAGGATGTCCCAGAACTGATTCTCCAGCCGCAAGGTGGTGACCACCCCGCAAATGCGCAGCGAGCGGGAGCGCGATTCGTAGAGAATCGGATCGGCCTTGACGTAGAGCTCGCACATGGACGGGTCCTTTGTTACAGCGTGATTTTAGTGCCCAGCAAGCCGAGAAAACCGGCGAGCCAGCTCGGGTGGGCAGGCCAGGCCGGTGCCGTCGCCAGATTGCCTTGAACATGGCCGTCCGTCACCGGGATATCGATAAACGTACCGCCCGCCAGGCGCACTTCTGGCGCACAGGCCGGGTAAGCGCTGCACTCACGCCCCTCAAGAATCCCGGCGGCGGCCAACAATTGCGCACCGTGGCACACGGCGGCGATCGGCTTGCCGGCCTTGTCGAAATCGCGCACCAGCTCCAACACTTTTTCATTCAGGCGCAAGTACTCTGGTGCACGACCACCGGGTATCAGCACGGCGTCGTAATCCGCCGCATTGACCTTGGCGAAATCGAAGTTCAGGGCAAACAGGTGACCGGGTTTTTCGCTGTAGGTCTGGTCGCCTTCGAAGTCATGGATAGCGGTGCGCACGGCCTGGCCGGCGCTCTTGTCCGGGCAAACGGCATGCACCGTGTGACCGACCATCAGCAGGGCCTGGAACGGCACCATCACTTCATAGTCTTCGACGTAATCGCCGACCAGCATCAGAATTTTTTTCGCGGCCATGGGGAGGACTCCTCTGGGAAATGCTTGGCATGCAGGAGTATTCAAGGTAGTCCTTATCCGCAGGGGTGGGTAATAACCTGCTACTACGCCGATCACTTGGTAGCAGCTGGCGCAGGCTGCGATCTTTTGACCTTGATCTTAAAAACAAGATCAAAAGATCGCAGCCTGCGGCAGCTCCTACGTTGGGAGCTTCGCGCCCAACTGTACGGATAACTCTGCGCCCAGCTGTAACAGCGCGCTACCTTGGGTTTATGGCTAGATAACAGCACCTATTAAATTCTGGTTGCCATCATGTCCACCCGCGAAAACACCGGCATGGCCCTGGGCCTGCTCGGCGTTGTGATCTTCAGCCTTACCCTGCCCTTCACGCGCATCGTCGTGCAAGAGATGCATCCACTGCTCAATGGCCTGGGCCGGGCACTGTTTGCGGCTGTTCCCGCGGCGTTGCTGTTGTTGTGGCGGCGTGAGAAATGGCCAACCTGGAAGCAAGTCAAAGGCCTGACGCTGGTGATTGCCGGGGTGATCCTCGGTTTTCCGGTCCTATCGGCCTGGGCCATGCAAACCTTGCCGGCGTCCCATGGCGCACTGGTCAATGGCTTGCAGCCACTGTGTGTGGCGCTGTACGCCGCGTGGTTGTCTCACGAACGCCCGTCGAAAGCCTTCTGGGCCTGCGCCGCGCTGGGCAGTGCACTGGTGCTCGGTTATGCGCTGATCAGCGGGGCCGGCAGCATTCAGGCGGGCGACCTGTTGATGCTCGGCGCAATTGCGGTGGGTGGCCTGGGGTACGCCGAGGGTGGCCGATTGGCCAAGGAAATGGGCGGCTGGCAAGTGATCTGCTGGGCACTGGTGCTGTCGACCCCGCTGTTGATCGGGCCGGTGCTGTACCTTGGGTTGCAACATCAGGGCGAGATTTCGGCCAAGGCCTGGTGGGCTTTCGGCTACGTCTCGCTGTTTTCGCAATTCATCGGATTCTTTGCCTGGTATGCCGGGCTGGCCATCGGTGGCATTGCCCGGGTCAGCCAGATCCAGCTGCTGCAGATTTTCTTCACCATTGGCTTTTCCGCGCTGTTTTTTGGCGAGCACGTCGAACCGATTACGTGGCTGTTTGCTGGCGGGGTGATCCTGACCGTCGTGCTGGGACGCAAGACGGCGGTCAAGCCCGCACGCATTGTCACGGCGTAAATCGAACGGCTTTCAGAGGTAACCGTCAGCCCGCAACAGGGTTTCCAGGCAATGCTCGGTGATGTGGTAGAACGCCTTGAGTTCCTGGATCTTCGCCAACAGCTGGGCCGGATCACCCGGTTCGGCACGCTTGACCGCCAGGATCATCTTGTTCTTGTTGGTGTGGTCCAGCGAGATGAACTCGAACACCTTGGTCTCGTAACCGCAGGCTTCGAGGAACAGCGCACGCAAGCTGTCGGTGACCATTTCCGCCTGCTGTCCCAGGTGCAAGCCGTACTGCAGCATCGGCTTGAGCAATGCCGGGCTCTGGATTTGCAGGCGAATCTGTTTGTGACAGCACGGCGAACACATGATGATCGAGGCACCGGAACGAATGCCGGTGTGAATCGCATAATCCGTGGCGATGTCGCAGGCATGCAACGCGATCATCACATCCAGCTCGCTCGGCGCCACGCTGCGTACATCACCGCACTTGAAGACCAGCCCGGGGTGCTCGAGCTTTGCCGCGGCGGCGTTGCACAGGGTGACCATGTCTTCACGCAACTCGACACCCGTCACTTGCGCCTCGGCCTTCAGGGTGTTGCGCAGATAGTCATGGATCGCAAACGTCAGGTAACCCTTGCCGGAGCCGAAGTCTGCCACGCGAACCGGGCTATCCAGAGCCAGTGGCGACGAGGTCAGCGCATGACTGAAAACCTCGATGAACTTGTTGATCTGCTTCCACTTGCGCGACATCGCAGGAATTAATTCATGCTGCTTGTTGGTGACGCCCAAGTCGGCGAGAAACGGCCGGTTTAAATCGAGAAAGCGGTTTTTCTCACGGTTGTGCCCGGCGGATGGCACTTCACGTAATTGCTGGGGTTTGCTCTTGAACAGCGAAGATTTGCCCTTTTTGCTGTATTCGAGCTGGGCTTCATCAGTTAATGACAACAAATGCGCATTCTTGAACGATGCCGGCAACAAGTTTTTGATGAGGGCTACACCTTCGGCCAATGGCAGGTTCTTGGTGATGTCGCGGGTCTTGTATCGATAGACGAAGGACAGGCAAGCCTGCGCCTTGACCGTCACCGGCTTGATGATGATGCGCTGCAAGTCCGCTTCATCGCCAGCGTACTTGGCCAACACCAACTTGATGAAGGCGTTCTGCTCCAGGCTCGATTGCAGCAGGTCGATGAATTGGGCGTGATGGTCCGGCGCGAGGCTGGCGGGGGTGGCGGTGACGGACATGGAAAAAACGGCCTCGGGCAGAGCAAATCGGAGAATGCCCGGTATTTTAGGGGGGATGCGGGTTTTGGGCACGGGGTTATTTTTCGCAGGCCCGGTCATCCCCCCCAGACCTGCAGTGTAATGGCCGATACCTCAGGGCTCCACCAGCCGAAGTTTGCGATTGCTCGGTGAATTGATCACATGCCTGACGATCAATCCCACCGGTACGGCCCATGTCATGCCGTTGGCCGGATCAGTGATGACAGCGACGGTTTCGGAGCTGGCACCGATGTCCAGGCGTCGTCGATCGTTGCAGGACTTGAGTTCCCCATAGGCGTGGCTGACCAGCCGCTCCGCCAGGTGCATCGGCACATCAATCCCTTGCAAGTGCTTCACGGCACGACAGAACAGCACCTGGTCATCAACGACCGCATCGCTTTCATGGCGGGCCAAAAACCCCTGGGCAATGGTCAACAATTGCTCGTTCAGATCCTCGTCTTCAACGATTGCGCCCATGTTCATGACTCCACAGGCGCCGACGTCGTCGGCTCAATTGGCGCAACAGGCCGGGCGGCGTGCCGCAAATCGGGTCCGGCGAAAGGCAGGCGTACGGCAGGATTGGGCATGCCACTGGGAGAGAGCTCGTGAGTCATTTCGAACTCGGCCCGAACCGACCAGCCGCAGGCTTCCGACGTGCATTGCAAGTAGGCCACCCGCAGGAAAATATGTCGGCCCTCGCTGGTGCGGATTCGCATGCGGCTCAAGCAATGCGGGCACACCATTTTGTAAGTACTCATGCTTGGGTCCCGCTGTTCATCGGGTGGTAATCAACATAATCAAACGCAATACTGCTGCGAGCGAGGATCGCTGCAACCTGGCGCTGCAAATAACGCTTACCTGATAAAAGAAAGTGCAACGGAAAACGGTGCAATGGGCAAGAACCAAACATGTAGGAAATCACCCTGCTACCATTAGGAATTTTCGACATCACATTTATCTGACTCATAGTTGAAAATTGATTACTCATTTTAGAATACTCATTGCGCATACATTAAGCACTCAAAAAGCATGTGTCAAAAGGTAGAGGCTCAAATTGCGTAGCAAAAAATCTCAGACTGTTTTAGCCCGCCTAAAACAAATTACTGGCACAAAAAGTGATGCCTCCCTGTCTTCTGCGCTGAAAGTCAGTCCGCAAACCCTCAGCAGCTGGAAAGGTCGAGACAGTACACCGTACTCATTATGCGTAGAAATTGCCCAGGCCCGCGGTATTTCACTTGACTGGTTGTTGCTTGGCGAAGGACCGGTCTTGCGGCTAAGCACTGCTGGCAATGCCTCAGAACAAACCCAGGAAACAATCACACGGGAAAATACAATTCTCGCGATGTGGCGATTGCTCAATGAAGAAGATCGCAACGCCATACAACATGCCCTGGAGGAAAAACGCCGCCTGCGTGAAATGGAACTCAAACTTTCAGAGATGGCGTCTATCCTGTCGACACTTCAACAGCTGCGCGAAACATAATGTTATACGCGCTTTACTTGAAGACGCGTAAGACGGGCAATATTGCCAGGACACTTGACCATGCAGTATTAACATCCATCAGCGTCGCCCTTTAAAGCGCTCAATAATTTCGCCCAGGCCAGCACCATCGACCCACTGCATGACCTTGATGCTGATAGGAATAATGATCAGCGCGCACAGAAATGCCGTTACCCCCGCAGTCAGGAAAGGCGCCAGCGGCAGCGCAACGGGGGTAAATAGATAACCGACGCCGGCCGATAGCACCCAGGAACCGATACGCTGCCAGGCCTTGAAGTCAACGCGAGTGGAAGTGACCAGCCACGCCCCAAGCGAAGCACCAAATAGCGCTTCGCCATCAATCGCGGGCAGCGTTGCGATGCCCAACCCCAACAGGAGCCCACTGATGCTGTTGTAAGCCGAATCAGTCCAGTTCATGGAGACCTCGCTCATCGACGTCGTCGATGACAATAACTCCCGACTCTATGGCTTTGAGCAAGGCGGCATGACGGGACCTGACAGCAAACTTTCGGCGAATGTTAAAAAAGTGAAAATTTATCGTGGTGGGTGAGCAATTCTGGATCCTGGCAATCTCCCAGGAAGTCTTGCCCTTGTAACACCATATTAAGGCTTGTATTTCTTTCGCTGTCAGATGGACCGGCGATACATCTCTCCCGCCTTTGGGGGCGGCACCGGCAAAAGAGTCGAGCGGTAGATACGTTGACATAAACACTCCCTCTGCGTCAGAACACCCATCACAGGGCGTTCGCTATTGGAGGGAGATGTTGAAGACTGAACAGTAGCCAAACAACTTGCCGCAGTTGTACCGCCAAGCATTACAAAAATGTTCGATAACCAGCCCTAGCCGAGCACGACCAGTCGATTTGGCAGCTCGTTGCGCGCATGCGTCACCGGAACATGCACCCTGAGCAACTCGCCGCATGCCTCGACGCAGGTGACAAAGCCCTGCAACGTCTGGCCCTGGCGCACCTGCCGGGTAAACGCCGCGACAATCGCATCCCAATGGCTGTTGTCCAGCCGACTGGAAATACCTTCATCCACCAGGATTTCCACATAGCGCTCGGCTTCAGAGACAAAAATCAGGATTCCGGTACTGCCCGCCGTGTGGTGCAGGTTCTGCTCCAGGAATTGCCGGCGCGCCAGGTTCGAGGCGCGCCAGTGACGCACCGAACGTGGAACCAGGTACGTGGTGATTTTCGGTATGCGCAATACCAGGCACAGCACGATGAAGGTGATCCATTGCACCAGCAGCAGGCTGTGCAAGGTCAGCCAACCGCTCAGGTAATGCACAATCCCGGGCAGCACCAGTGCCAGCAGGCTGGCCCAGAGCAGCGGGATGTACACATAATCGTCGGCGCGGGCCGCGAGTACGGTGACCAGTTCGGCGTCGGTATCGCGCTCGACCCGGGCAATCGCCTCGGCGACCTTGCGTTGTTCGTGTTCAGTCAGTAATGCCATGTCGTTAAATGCCTGCTCGCTATTGTTTTTTTTTGCTGTGTCATCACCAGCCGCCCGACGAACCGCCGCCACCGAAACTGCCCCCTCCACCACTGAAGCCTCCACCGCCACCGCCGCCGAAACCACCGCCACCAAAACCGCCACCGGAACCACCGGAGCCGCCGCGACCGGCCGGAAGGATACCGAGCATTTGGAAAACGAATACTGTCAGGATGAACAACAACACCAGGAATACGAACAGCCCCGGATGCCGCGACATGAAATCATCGCCCGGATCGCCGCTGGACTCGTACACAGTCGAGGGTTCGTCCAGGGGATTGCCGCCCAGTACCACCAGCATCGCTGCCACCCCGTCGCTGATGCCTTTGCTGTAATTGCCGGCCTTGAACGCCGGGGTGATGACCTGATGGATGATCACCGAACTCTGGGCGTCCGTCAGGCGATCTTCCAGGCCATAACCGACTTCGATGCGCAGTTTGCGCTCATCACGGGCAACAATCAGCAGTGCGCCGTTGTTCTTGTCTTTCTGGCCGATCCCCCAGTAACGGCCCAGTTGATAGCCGAAGTCGGCGATGTCGGTGCCCTGCAAGTCCGGCAAAGTCACGACCACAAGCTGCTCACCGGTGGCTTTTTCATGGGCCTGAAGCTGTTGCGTCAACTGCTCGCGCACCGAAGGCTCGATCATCTCGGCGTTGTCGACCACCCGCCCGGTCAGCTCCGGGAACTTCAATTGGGCCTGGACCGCCAGGGCAAACACCCATAGCAATAGCACCAGGCCGATCTTCAACGCTCGCATTGGCAACCTCATCGATCCAACCGTAGGAGCTGCCGCAGGCTGCGATCTTTTGATCTTGAGAAGCAAAGTCAAAAGATCGCAGCCTGCGGCAGCTCCTACAGGGTTATTCATCCAGATCAGAATTTGACTTCCGGCGGCTTTTCCGACCCCGGCGTGGCCTCGAAGGTCTCGCGTTCCGGCAGACTGCTGTACAGCACGCTGTGCCACAGGCGACCGGGGAACGTGCGGATCTCGGTGTTGTATTTCTGCACCGCCAGGATGAAATCGCGCCGGGCCACGCTGATCCGGTTCTCGGTGCCTTCAAGCTGCGATTGCAAGGCCAGGAAGTTCTGGTTGGCCTTCAGGTCCGGATAGCGCTCGGACACCACCATCAGGCGGCTCAAGGCACCACTGAGTTGATCCTGGGCCTGTTGGTACTGCTTGAGCTTTTCCGGGTTGTCGAGTGTGGAGGCATCGACCTGGATCGAGGTGGCCTTGGCCCTGGCTTCGATCACGGCCGTCAGGGTTTCCTTCTCATGCGCGGCGTAGCCCTTCACGGTTTCCACCAGGTTGGGAATCAGGTCGGCACGGCGCTGATACTGGTTCTGCACCTGGCCCCAGGCCGCCTTGGCCTGTTCATCGAGGGTCGGTATGTTGTTGATGCCGCAGGCGGTCAGCAACGTGGCCAGCATGAGCAAGGTGGCGACCTGCAGCCTCGACCGGTAGGACTGTCGAACATTCATCAGGGTGGTACTCCCTTCACATTTCATGGAAAAAACAACCGGCGACCCTCTCGGCCGGCTCTTGGGGCATAATCGGCCGCGCCACTGGATTGCATCCGGGCAATGGGCTAAAAGATGCCCTGCGCAAAAAACGCATCGGGCATTCGGCTGCCGCTTTTCCAGGCTGCCCCCGAACAACAATAGTCGCTCCCTAAATTTTGGCTGGCCGGCATTTACATCGCCGCTTGGGCCCTTGAGAAAACTATTCATGAAGAAGCTGTGTTTGCTGGGCTTGTTCGTCAGCCTGGCCAGTCATGACGCACTGGCCGCCACGACGCCCGCACCCCTGGAGAACAAGGACGCTTTCGTCAGTAACCTGATGAAGCAGATGACCCTCGATGAAAAAATCGGCCAGTTGCGCCTGATCAGCATCGGCCCGGAAATGCCCCGGGAGTTGATTCGCAAGGAAATCGCGGCAGGCAACATCGGCGGTACGTTCAACTCGATCACCCGCCCGGAAAACCGTCCGATGCAGGACGCGGCCATGCGCAGCCGCCTGAAGATCCCGATGTTCTTCGCCTACGACGTGATCCACGGCCACCGCACCATTTTCCCGATCCCGCTGGCCCTGGCCTCGAGCTGGGACATGGACGCCATCGGCCTGTCCGGGCGCATTGCCGCCAAGGAAGCCGCGGCCGATAGCCTCGACATCACCTTCGCGCCCATGGTCGACATCTCCCGCGACCCGCGCTGGGGCCGTACTTCCGAGGGCTTCGGCGAGGACACTTACCTGGTGTCACGCATTGCCGGGGTGATGGTCAAGGCGTTCCAGGGCACGGGCGCGAACGCCGCCGACAGCATCATGGCCAGCGTCAAGCACTTCGCCCTGTATGGCGCAGTCGAAGGCGGTCGCGACTACAACGTGGTCGACATGAGCCCGGTCAAGATGTACCAGGATTACCTGCCGCCTTACCGCGCCGCGATTGACGCCGGCGCTGGCGGGGTCATGGTCGCGCTGAACTCGGTCAATGGCGTGCCGGCCACCGCCAACACCTGGCTGATGAACGACCTGTTGCGCAAGGAATGGGGCTTCAAGGGCCTGGCGGTCAGCGACCACGGCGCGATTTTCGAGCTGATCAAGCATGGTGTCGCTCGCGATGGTCGTGAGGCGGCGAAGCTGGCGATCAAGGCCGGCATCCACATGAGCATGAACGACACCCTGTACGGCAAGGAACTGCCGGGGCTGCTCAAGGCCGGCGAGATCCAGCAGAGCGACATCGACAACGCCGTGCGTGCGGTGCTGGACGCCAAGTACGACATGGGCCTGTTCAAGGACCCGTACCTGCGCATCGGCAAGGCCGAGGACGATCCGGCCGACACCTACGCCGACAGCCGTCTGCACCGTGCCGAGGCCCGAGATGTGGCCCGTCGCAGCCTGGTGTTGCTGAAGAACCAGAACGAAACCCTGCCGCTGAAGAAAACCGCGAAAATCGCCCTGGTCGGCCCGCTCGCCAAGGCGCCGATCGACATGATGGGCAGTTGGGCCGCCGCCGGTCGCCCTGCGCAATCGGTGACCCTGTTCGACGGCATGACTAACGCCCTGGGTGATAAATCGACACTGATCTACGCCCGTGGCGCCAACATCACCAGCGATCCGAAAATCCTCGGCTACCTGAACTTCCTGAACTTTGACGCGCCGGAAGTGGTGGATGACCCGCGTCCGACCAATGTGCTGATCGACGAAGCGGTGAAAGCCGCCAAGGATGCCGATGTTGTCGTTGCCGCCGTCGGCGAGTCCCGTGGCATGTCCCACGAATCGTCGAGCCGCACCGACCTGAACATCCCGGAAAATCAGCGCGAGCTGATCCGTGCCCTGAAGGCCACCGGCAAACCACTGGTGCTGGTGCTGATGAACGGCCGCCCGCTGTCGATTCTTGAAGAGAAGGAACAGGCTGACGCGATCCTGGAAACCTGGTTCAGTGGCACCGAGGGCGGCAACGCCATCGCCGACGTGTTGTTCGGCGACTACAACCCGTCGGGCAAACTGCCGATCACCATCCCGCGCTCGGTAGGCCAGATTCCGACCTACTACAATCACCTGACCATTGGCCGGCCGTTCACCCCGGGCAAACCGGGCAATTACACCTCGCAATATTTCGATGACACCACCGGGCCCCTTTACCCGTTCGGCTACGGCCTGAGCTACACCGATTTCAGCCTGTCGGATATGGCGCTGTCGTCGACCACCCTGAACAAGACCGGCAAGCTCGACGCCAGCATCACGGTGAAAAACACCGGCAAGCGTGACGGCGAAACCGTGGTGCAGCTGTATATCCAGGACGAAACCGGTTCGATGATCCGCCCGATCAAGGAGCTGAAGAACTTCCAGAAAGTCATGCTCAAGGCCGGTGAGCAGAAAGTCGTGCACTTCACCATCACCGAGGATGACCTGAAGTTTTACAACACCCAGCTCAAGTACGCAGCGGAGCCGGGCAAGTTCAACGTGCAGATCGGCCTGGACTCCCAGGACGTGACGCAGCAGAGCTTCGAATTGCTCTAACCCCTGAAGCAACACAAAACCACTGTGGGAGCGGGCTTGCTCGCGAAGACGGACTGTCAAACGACGATGATGTCGACTGACAGACCGTCTTCGCGAGCAAGCCCGCTCCCACATTTGGTTTGTGGTGAAACGACTATCCCCGTCGATCCAGCAGATTCACCACCAGCCGGTCCACCCACCCCCAAGCCCGCTGCTTGATCCGCTTCCACAGCGGTCGGCGTTGCCATGCCTCCAGGCTGACTTCCTGGCTTAGCGAGAAGTCCTTCACAAAGCTCGCCACCACGTCACGGGTCAATCCAGGGTCCAGCGCTTCAAGATTGGCTTCCAGGTTGAAACGCAAATTCCAGTGGTCGAAATTGCACGAGCCGATGCTCACCCAGTCATCGATCAGGACCATTTTCAGATGCAGGAAACACGGCTGGTACTCGAAAATCTTCACCCCGGACTTGAGCAGTCGCGGGTAGTAGCGATGCCCGGCGTACCGCACCGACGGGTGATCGGTGCGTGGCCCGGTCAATAGCAGCCGCACATCGACCCCGCGGGAGGCCGCGCGGCGCAGTGAACGGCGGACTTTCCAGGTCGGCAGGAAATACGGGGTCGCCAGCCAGATCCGCTTCTGCCCGCTGTTCAATGCACGAATCAGCGATTGCAGGATGTCTCGGTGCTGGCGGGCGTCGGCATAGGCGACCCGGCCCATGCCCTCGCCCATGGCCGGCACACGGGGCAAGCGCGGAAGACCGAAATGCGAGGCCGGTCGCCAGGCGCGACGATGGCGGTTGGCGATCCATTGGCGATCGAACAGCAATTGCCAGTCGAGCACCAGCGGGCCGGTTATTTCCACCATCACCTCGTGCCACTCGCTGACGTCCTCGTTTGGCGTCCAGAACTCGTCGGTTACACCGGTACCGCCGACCACGGCCATGCTCTGGTCCACCAGCAGCAGCTTGCGGTGATCGCGGTAGAAATTGCCGACCCAGCGCCGCCAGCTTAAGCGATTGTAGAAGCGCAGTTCGACGCCGGCGGCCATGAGTCGATGGCGCAGGGTCAGGGTAAAGGCGAGGCTGCCGTAATCATCGAACAGGCAGCGCACCCGCACACCGCGTTCGGCGGCCTGGACCAGTGCCTGGACCATGGCTTCGGCGCAAGCGCCCGCCTCCACCAGGTACAGTTCCAGCTCGACCTGTTCTTCGGCGCGGGCAATCGCCACCAGCATGCGTGGGAAAAATTGCGGGCCATCGACCAGCAACTCGAAGCGATTGCCTTCACGCCAGGGAAAGATCGGGCCGGCCATGTCAACGCGCCGTGAAGATCAGTACCGCACCCACCGGCACCGACAGACTGATGGCCGACAGGTCGGCAACCTTGCGCAGCGCTTCCAGGCCCGGCGCCAGATCGAAGTCCTGGGCATTGATCACCACCGGCTCCAGCGTCACCACCTGGAAACGCCGGTCATCGAGCCGGGTAGCCAGCAGTTCGGCGTTGTAGGTGTGTTGCTTGCCGTGCAAGTCAACGGTCAGCGGCAGGCGCAATTCCAGTTGCGCACCGGGCGCGAGATCGTTGATCGGCCGCAGATCGATTTGCGTGGTGATCAGCGCTTCGGCAAAGGTCTGGATTTCGAACAGCTCCTTGCGCATGCGTTCGTCGCGCAGGGGAATGCCGCTGTTGACCGATTCGAGCTCGACTTCTACCTCGGCCTTGCCGTTGGGATCGACTTTGCCGTGCAACACCAAAAAGCGCTGCACTTCGGAAACATTGGCGTTTTTGGTGCTGACGAACGACAGCCGCGAGGATTCGCCGTCCAGATACCAGTTAGCCTGGGCCGACAGCGAAGCGCCGGCCAATAGCAGGCAGGCGAGGGTTTGGGTGACAGACCGCTTGAACATAAAAACTCGTGGGGGCAGATAAACCTGTGCTGAACCTTAACTGCCCACGAGCCAATTGCAAACTTGTAGGAGCGAGCATGCTCGCGATGGACTCAAGAGCACCACGTTTATCCTGCAACCCCGCGTTATCGTTAACGACCATCGCGAGCAGGCTCGCTCCTACAGGTTAGGCGTCAATCAAGCCATCGCCTGCTGCACATCGCCAATCGTGGCCGCCAGGCTATTGAGGTGCAGGCTCAACACCCGCTCCACCGGCGCCTGGTCCATCGGCCAGTGCAACGCCATGCTGCCGACCAGCCGACCATCGGTGTGAATCGGCAAGGCCACCGCACGAATCAGGAAGGGCAGGCGCACCGGGTATTCCCAGTAGCCTTCGGTGCGCTGGCCGAAACCTTGCTGCAATGCCTGTTCGGTGGCGCTGAACAGAGATTCGTCGCTCACCCGTTCACGCTCGGCCAGGCGCTCTACCTCATGACGTTCCAGTTCACCGAGGCAGGCCCGTCCCATGGCCGAATGAAACAGGCTGGCATGCTGGCCGACGATCTGGCAGTTGTTCGGATAGCGTTTGCGCAGCACCGAGGGGATCGCACTTTCCATCACCTCCACCCGTTCGCCATCGAAGCACGACAGGTCCGCCACCAAGCCGGTGCGTTCGCATAACTCCAGCAACAGCGGCGCGGCGCTTTCCACCAGCCGCCGCTTGAAGCGTTGCCGACTGTCACCGAACAGGCGCTTGGCACACAAACGGTAGCGCCGGTCGCTCAAGCCGCGATAGATCCAGCCCTGCTCCTGCAACGTCAGCAACATGCGCGACACCGTGGCCTTGGGCAGGCGGGTCAAATAGTGCAACTCCTCCAGGCCCAATGCCTGATGCTCACCCAGCAACTCGACGATCGCCAAAGCGCGCTCGACGGAACGTACGCTGCCGGTTTCTGCCTTGTTTTCCATGGATTCGATATCCCTAAGCCCGGATCGGATGATCGCTGCTCTCTTTTTATTAAAAAGCACAGCAAGATGCGGGCCTGCCCGAAGGTTCTACGCAGTTTGCAGACAACCGGGTGGCCGACGCGTAACCCATTGCGTTAGCTGCTCATGGGCATAAGCCAGCTGCAAAACCGCAAGGTCAGCCTGGGCCGGGCCAATGATTTGCAGGCCCATCGGCAGTCCGGCCGGGTTGAATCCCACCGGCACGTTCATGCTTGGCAAACCTGCCAGGGTCGGACCTATCACCACTTCCATCCAGCGGTGATAGGTGTCCATATCTTGCCCGCCGACCACCCGCGGCCAAGGGGTTTGTGCATCAAAAGGGAACACTTGGGCGGTGGGCAGCAGCAGGAAATCGTAACGTTCGAACAATTCGTTCAAGGCGCGATACCACTCGCTGCGGCTGACCGAGGCTTGATAGACATCGGCCGCAGTCAGGCGCAGGCCACCCTCGATTTCCCACTGGGCTTCGGGCTTGAGTTGTTCGCGCTTGCGCGGGTCGGCATACAACGCGCCGAGACTGCCGTGCACCAGCCAGTGACGGTGCACCAACCAAGTCTGCCACAGGCGTTCCATGGAGAAATCCGGCTGACAGGCTTCGACCTTGCAGCCCAGGCTTGCAAAGTCCTGCAGCGCCGACTCGCACAGGCTCATTACGCCAGGCTCCATCGGCAGATAACCGTTGTAGTCGCCCAGCCAACCCACGCGGACCTCGCTGAAGTCCCGCGCCAGCGACTGATGGAAAACCTGCGGGCACTGAGTCAATGACAATGGCACGCGAGGGTCGTACCCGGCCTGGGTCCCGAGCAAACGCGCGACATCGGTGACGGTGCGGCCCATCGGCCCCTCGGTGGCCAGTTGCTGGACAAACACCTCCGGCTGCGTGCCATGCGGCACGCGGCCCTGGGACGGACGCAAACCAAACACGTTATTGAACGCCGCCGGATTGCGCAGCGAGCCCATCATGTCACTGCCGTCGGCTACCGGCAGCATGCGCAACGCCAGCGCCACCGCCGCCCCGCCGCTGCTGCCACCGGCAATCAACGACGGGTCGTAGGCATTGGTGGTGGTGCCGAACACGCTGTTGTAGGTCTGCGAGCCGAGGCCGAATTCCGGCACGTTAGACTTGCCGATGATGATCGCGCCGCAATCACGAACCCGCGCCACACTGATGGCGTCGTGCTGTGGAATGTGTTCGGCGAACAGCGTTGATCCCATGCTCGTGCGCAACCCGGCGGTGGCCGCCAGGTCCTTCACCGCTTGCGGCATACCGTGCATCCAGCCCCGGGACTGGCCCTGGTCCAGTTGTCGGTCGCAGGCGTCGGCCTCTGCCAGCAGCTCCTCGGCAGGTCGCAGCGACACCAGCGCATTGACCTGCGGATTGAAGCGCTCGATCTGCGCCAGATAGGCCTGCATCACTTCACGGCAGGACACCTCGCGAGCGTGGATGGCCTGGGACAACGCATCGGCGTCCATTTCAACAATCGGATTCATGCTCAAGGTTTCACCCCAAGGTTAAGTGCAACGGATCGCTTTGCCCGTGGTGCTTCCTGCATGCAGTAAGTGCCCAACAGCGTCAGCACGCAAGCGAACAATACGTAGAACGAAGGCGCCACCGGTGTCGCCAACACCTTGCTCAACCAGGTGACGATCAGCGGAGCAAAACCGCCGAACACCATGACCGCAACGTTATAGGCCACCGACACGCCAGTGGAGCGCACTTCAATCGGAAACTGCTCGGCCAGCGCCGTCGGTGCCGGACCAAAGAAGCCGCCAATCGAACTGCACAACAACAGTTGCATCACCAGCAAGCGCCCCACCGAGGGCGCCGCCGCGACCCACACGTACAGCGGATACACCATCAGGAAAAATGCCAGGGTGAAAGCCATCAACACCGGACGGCGACCAAGACGGTCCGACAATGCGCCAGACAGCGGAATCACCACGGTCATCACCGCCACCGCGAGCATTTGCACCAGCAGCACCTGATCCAGCGGCAAACCGAGGTTTTTGTGGGCGAAGGTCGGCATGTTCACCAGCACCACGTAGAACGACACCGTCGCGCCGCACGCCAGGCCCATCGACACCAGGATGGCGCGACGATGTTCGCGGATCACTTGCAGCAAACCCGGGCTCGCGCCTTTGGCTTGTTTGCGTGCCTCGAGGAATTCTTCCGGTTCCTCCATGTGCTTGCGAATCCACAGGCCGACCGGCCCGATCAACAGGCCGATCATGAACGGAATCCTCCAGCCCCAGCTGTCCAGGGCTTCGGGGGTCAGCAGATGGGTGAACAACGCCACCATCCCTGCCCCGGAAAACACCGCCAGGCATTGCCCCACCAACTGCCACGAACCGTACAACCCCTTGCGGTGCGCTGGCGCGCTTTCCACCAGGAACGCCGTGGCACTGGCGTATTCGCCGCCGGTGGCAAAACCCTGGAGCATCCGCGCCACTACGATCAACAACGGGGCGCCCATGCCGATAGCGGCGTAGTTCGGCGCGAAGGCGATCAGCGCGATCGACACGGTCATCAAGCGGATAATCATCTGCATCGCCGCCTTGCGGCCTTTGCGGTCCGAATACATGCCTAGCAGGATGCCGCCCACGGGGCGCATGAAAAACCCGACGCCGAACGTCGCCAGGGCCATCAGTAACGACGCGTATTCGTCTTCGGACGGAAAAAACTGCCGGGCAATGATGCTCGCCAGAAAGCCGTAAACAATGAAGTCATACCATTCCAGCGCGTTGCCGATCACGGCAGCGACCACCTGCCGGGTGCGCGAAACACCTGTGCTCGAAGTGTGCATGGGGAACTCTCCAATAACCTGTTGGGTGATGCCGGGCGCGACTCGACGCGCCCGGTCCAGCGGCAGTAGAAAGTGAAAGGGTCAGGCCGGCTTGAGCCAGCTCTCGGTCAGCGCGCCCCAATACGCAGCCCCGGTCAGCAGGATGTCGTCGTTGAAGTCGTAGGCGGGGTTGTGCACCATCGGCCGCGACACGCCGTTGCCGATGAACAGGTAGGCGCCGGGGCAGCGTTGCAGCATCCAGGCGAAGTCCTCGCTGCCCATCAGTTTTGGGGTGTTGCCATCGACGGCATCGGCACCGACCAGCTCGACGCCGATTTGCCGGGCGAATTCGGTTTCGGCGGCGTGGTTGACCAGTACAGGGTAAGCCGGACGGTGTTCGATTTTCGAACTGCAACCGAAGCTTTGCGCCTGGGATTGGATGATCGCGCGCACTCGGTCGAGGGTCTGCTCACGCACCTGGGCGTTCAGCGCGCGCAGGCTCAGGCGCAGGATCGCCTGCTGGGGGATGACGTTGGCCGCCTCCCCGGCTTGCAATGCACCGACCGTCACCACCGCCGCCTGCTGCGCATCGATGTTGCGCGCGACCACGGTTTGCAGGGCCATGACCACGCTGGCCGCCGCCACCAATGGGTCTACCGCCAGATGCGGCATCGAGCCGTGCCCGCCGACGCCTTCGAGGGTTACGGTGAGCAAATCCTGCGAAGCCATCATCGGCCCTTCGCGAAACCCCAGGTGCCCCGCTGGCAAGCCCGGCATGTTGTGCATGCCGAACAGTGCGTCGCAAGGGAAACGTTCGAGCAGGCCATCGGCGAGCATTGCTTCGGCGCCGCCCTGGCCTTCTTCGGCTGGCTGGAAAATCAGGGTCAGCGTGCCATCGAACTGGCGAGTCGCCGCCAGGTAGCGCGCTGCGCCCAACAACATCGCGGTGTGGCCATCGTGTCCACAGGCGTGCATGCAGCCCTGATGCCGGCTGCTGTAGGCCGCCCCGGTGTTCTCGATGATCGGCAGTGCATCCATGTCGGCACGTATCCCCAACTTGCGCGGGCTGCTGCCGTTGCGCAGGACGCCGACTACGCCGGTCTTGCCGATACCTGTGTGAACCTCGTAGCCCCATTCTTCGAGAGACCTGGCGACCAGCGCCGAGGTGCGACTTTCCTCGAAACCGAGTTCCGGATGGGCGTGGATATCCTGTCGGGTGGCATGCAGGTCGCTGGCGACGTCGTTGAGCCAGGCAAGGATGTGCTGATGTCGGGTCATGTCGAATGTCCTCGGGCCGGGTGTATTCCCGTTCTTTTTGTTCGCTGTGATTGCGCGACGTATCAACGGCAGGTCGCGTTCGCCACCAGATAACCGCGAGTCACGCACGAGGACAATCGAATGTGGTTCCACTGGATGGAACCTGGGTGGCCGATCAATTGAAATTCGCCCAATACCCTGTGGGAGCGAGCCTGCTCGCGAATGCTCTACCAGTCCCACTGCTTGCGTTGAGTCTGCCGACGCTTTCGCGAGCAGGCTCGCTCCCACGGGTGTTGTGTGTGGCGTCAGGGGTTCAAGCGGCAGCCCTGGCGTTCACCGATCCAGGCTGCACGATTAGTGCGCCCCATGCCGCTGACGGTGATGCGCTTGTTGGGGGCGTCATCGTAAAAACCGCTGGTGGGCAACCACTGCTTTACATAGCTGAGGCAATACTCGGTATCGTTACCCATCACGTAGCGGCATGAGCAATATTCTTTCGCAGTGTATGCACTGATGATGTCGGGGAACGCCATCAGCGCCACTCGCTCATGCCAGACCCAGCCTACCAAGGCGAGCAACAGGACCAGCAGCAGCGCACTGAAAGGACGGCGACGAATGAAGCTGCTCATGGCTGCTCACTCCCGGCAAACGCCTCAAGCGCAAGCCTGAGCAATTCATTGTGCCGATAGCTGCCGTCGCGATCATCGCCGTAGCGGACGATCACCAGGTTCGCGCCGGGAATCACGTACATCGCCTGACCCCAGTGGCCCAGCGCAGCGAAGGTGTCGGCAGGTGCATCGGGCCAGGGTCGGGCGCCACCGCCTGTTGCACGATTGAGCCACCAGTGGCCGCCGGGAACCGCCTCATCCTGATTGGCGCGATAGCCAATGAAGGGCTCGCGATTGAAAACAACCCAGTCTTTGGGTAGCAGTTGTTTATCGCCCCAGCGACCGTCTCGCGCCATCAACAGACCGATGCGAGCCAGATCCCGAGCGGTGAGGTAGGCATAGGACGAGGCGACGAACGTTCCCGTAGCGTCGGTTTCCCAAACCGCGCTACGAATGCCCAATGGCTCGAACAACGCACTCCACGGATAGTTCGGGTAGCGCTCTGCACCAACGATGTTTTTCAGCGCGGCGGACAGTAGATTGGTGTCGCCACTGGAATAGCGAAACGCCTGCCCCGCTGCTGCGTACGAGTGGTGATCGGCCGTGAAGGCAGCCATGTCCGAGTGACCACGGGTGTAGAGCATGGCCACCACCGACGACTTCAACGGTGCGTATTCGTAGTCTTCCTGCCAGTCGATGCCGGAGGCCCAGTGCAGCAGGTCGGCTATGGTCAGGTCCGGGTGTTTTTCCAGTGGCGGGTAAAATTTGGCCACCGGGTCCTCGAGCCTGAACCGGCCATCGCCATAAGCTACGCCGAGGACCGTGGCCATCAGGCTTTTGCTGATGGACCAGGTGAGATGCGGCGTCTGGGCATTGGTCGGGCCGGCGTAGCGTTCGTAGATCAACTGGCCGTCGCGGATGACGAGCAAGGCGTCGCTGCGAATGCCTCGGCGGGTGGTGTCGTCGCGGGGTGGGAAGGCATATGCCTCTAGTGCTTGAAGCGCCGGACCGGTGATGGCTGGCCCTGTGGGCCATTGCTCAGTGGGCCAGTCTTCAGCGTGGGCCGGGAGACTGAGCAACAGCATGAAAAACAGGAACAGGCCTTTGGGCATGGCGGGGGCTCGTGGCGATGAACCTGCTGAGCCTAGTCGAGGTTGATGACAGTTCCGGGATTTGTGTTGTTACTGCGACCGCCTTCGCGAGCAAGCCCGCTCCCACATTTAACCGGGTTCCCAGAATGATTGCGATCAAATGTGGGAGCGGGCTTGCTCGCGAAGGCGTCAGTCAATTCAGCGAAGATCCGGATAGTGCCTTGGCCAACCGCTTGCCCCTGGCCCCGGCCGCCAGATCCAGTACCGCCTGATCGCGCTGCCACATCGCCGCCCACTGTGGCGGGCCCTCGGCCAGCGCTGCGTTGATCTCACCCTTGAGCCCCTCGAACTGCGCAAACAGACCACCGAGCAACACATGCCCCGCCGGACTGACGGGGGGATGTCGACTGACCTCCGCACACCCGGCCAGCAGCGCCAGCAAGCGCAACTGCAAGGCTTGCGGCCAGTCACTGTCCTGGCCAACGCCGTACAGCCAGGCGGTCATGGCACTCAAGACATAGATGTCTTCCAGGGTCCGGAATGGCTTGACGTACGCATCCCAGCCATCCCCCGCGAGCAATTCGCACAATGCATTGTCGAGAAATAGCCGGCCATGGCGGATGTCCGGCATCAACGGAATCGGCGGCAGTTTTTCCACCCGCACGCCCGGTTCATCGGGGTAGACCACCGCCAGGCTCAGGCGCGGAGCTTCGCCTTGCTGTTCGCTGCGGGCGGCAATCAGCAGCCAGTCGGCGGCATCGCCTGCAGTGACGAAATCCTTGCGTCCGCTCAAGCGCAAATCGTGCAGACGGGTTTGCATGTCAGCCACCCGCAGGCTGCGTTGCTCGGTCGCGCACAGTGCGCCAAGGCTCAACGGCGCGCTTGGCCACAGCATGCGCAACGCCGCCTGATAGCCCACCAGGAATGCCAGCCCCGGCGTCGCCATCAAGCGTGCACCGACCACGGCCAGTTCAAACGGGGCGACGTTACCCAGCTGCTGCAACAACGTTGCGAACCCCTCGCCCAGATCCGGATTGGCGGGCAAGCGAGCGTGGCGGTTCAACAGGGTTTGCCAGGGCATAAGAGGCTCCTTGTGGGCTGTCATACAAGCATCACCAAAGCTTAACGGCGATGACACCGGGGCTACATAGCCTGACTTTGCACAACACGGCTGGATAAAGAAAGTCGATTCGCTGTAACCCCAAGACGGGTGAGCAGCCCGCACGGAGATTCGCCATGACTCAGATCGCACGCATCAGCGACACCGGCAACGAACGCCGCCTGCAAGCCGAACGCCTGGTCGGCGCCGAGGCTTTGCAGGAAGCCCAGGCCCTGCGCTTCAACGTGTTCAGCGGCGAGTTCAACGCCAAGCTCAAGGGCGCGGAATTGGGTCTGGACATGGACGACTATGATGTTCACTGCGTTCACATCGGCGTGCGTGACCTGAACACCGGGCGCCTGGTGGCGACCACCCGGCTGCTCGACCATACCGCCGCCAGCAGCCTGGGCAAATTCTACAGCGAAGAAGAATTCAGCCTGCACGGGCTCGTTCACCTCAAAGGCCCGATCCTGGAAATCGGTCGCACCTGCGTCGACCCGGCCTACCGCAATGGCGGTACCATCGCCGTGCTCTGGGGCGAACTGGCCGAAGTCCTGAACCAGGGCGGATACAGTTACTTGATGGGTTGCGCAAGCATTCCGATGCAGGACGGCGGGATCCAGGCCCACGCAATCATGCAGCGCCTGCGTGAACGCTACCTGTGCACCGAACACTTGCGGGCGGAACCGAAAAAGCCGCTGCCCACCCTGGACATTCCCTCGAACGTGATCGCCGAAATGCCGCCACTGCTCAAGGCCTACATGCGCCTGGGCGCGAAGATCTGCGGCGAGCCGTGCTGGGACGAAGATTTCCAGGTGGCCGATGTGTTCATCCTGCTCAAGCGCGACGAACTCTGCCCGCGTTACGCCAAACACTTCAAGGCGGCTGTCTGATGAGTCGCTTGCGCGTGTACGCGCGAATCGCCCGGGTGCTTCTGGTGGTCGCGCTCGGCCTGAGCATGGCCAGCGTATTCGGTATGTTCGAACGCCTGGGGCTGGCTCACTCGATGGAACGCCGCCAGCGCTGGTCGCGGTTTTTCATGGCACGCCTGAGCAACTCCTTGCCCTTCGACGTGACCCTGCACGGTGAGTTGCCCAAGACGCCAATGCTCTGGGTCAGCAACCACGTGTCCTGGACCGACATCCCGCTGTTGGGAATGCTCACGCCGCTGTCGTTCCTGTCCAAGGCCGAAGTGCGCACCTGGCCGGTGGCGGGCTGGTTGGCGGCCAAGGCCGGCAGCCTGTTTATCCGTCGCGGTTCGGGTGACAGCCAGTTGATCCGCAAACAGATGACGCGCCACCTGCAACAGGCACATCCGCTGCTGATGTTCCCGGAAGGCACGACTACCGATGGCCGTTCGCTGCGCACCTTTCACGGTCGCCTTCTGTCGGCGGCGATCGACTCCGAGGTGAAACTGCAACCGGTGGCGATTCGTTATGTGCGCAACGGTGAACCCGACACACTGGCACCGTTCATTGGCGATGATGATTTGCTGTCGCACCTGATGCGCTTGTTTGCCAACGACCGCGGCGCGGTGGAGATTCATCTGCTCAAGCCGATCCCATGCGAAGGCCGCGAACGTGCTGCGCTGGCGTT
>CXWK01053832.1_pt1 | contig 26162 bp, 33 predicted proteins | sample 590851 | NCBI WGS metagenome assembly CXWK01 (sample SAMEA3498364, study PRJEB10139) | wastewater metagenome | biome: wastewater treatment plant; material: activated sludge | place: Denmark | collected 2014-08-01
TTGACATCCTCTCCCACATGAATGTGGGAGATTCCCGTGGCTGGGGTTGCGTGCGAACGCTCACCCAGACGGGTGTTACCCCTCGCGGGGTTTCGGTTCCTGCTTCACAGTCGGCGTGCTTGGGGTTTTCACCCAAGTCTGACAGCAACTCCACAGGCGTTTAACGTCTCCGCAAGCCCTGCGGCGACCCTCACAACATACCTTATCGGCGCGACATCCGTCCGAATCACACCTACAGTTTCGGAAAGCCGGGGGCGGTGTTACACCACCGGACTGAAGTCCGGCGCACTACACCGCCATTTGGTAGCGGATCCGCTACAAGCTATTCAGGGGAGAGCGCATGCCCGCTTACACGAGAGGTGAGAAGGGCCGATTCACCGGGTCGACCACGGGCGCCACACCCCCCGCTGTCCCCTCACTACCCACCAATCGCCTCGCCACACCACCCACTCTCCCCGAGGGGACCCAAGCGGTGATCTCTCTTTCTCCGCATGTATCGCTTCCCAGTGAAACGCTTGCGATTCTCCAACCCATCGCCCAACGTTTCCACGAGAACGGATACCCGCTCTATCTCGTGGGAGGGAGCGTAAGAGACGCTGCGCTGGGGGAGGAGAGCAAAGATCTCGACCTCACGACCAACGCCCACCCCATGGTTATCCAAAACCTCGTCGCCAACCACTCTAGCGCGGTGTGGGATGTCGGCGCTGAATATGGAACTATCGCGTTTCTCGACAAAGAGAGTGGAGCGCAAATCGAAATCACCACGTTTCGCGCGGATGTCTACCGCTCGGGAAGCCGGAAGCCCGAAGTGTCTTTCGGCGACACTCTCGAAGGCGACCTCACACGCAGAGACTTCACTATCAACGCTATCGCAGTCGACCTCACCACCGGACGCACTATCGACCCCCATCACGGGCTGGAGGATCTCCGCAATCGCATTCTGCGAACACCAGGTGACCCCATCCAATCTTTCACTGATGATCCTCTCCGCATCATGCGCGCGGTCCGATTCGCGGGACAACACCATTTCGTTCTCGACCCACATGCTCGCGAGGCGATGACAGCGGTAGCGCCCCAACTGGAGACGATTAGCCGAGAACGTATTCACCAGGAGCTTTGGCGAGCCTTGGGGCATCCCACGGGCGCCCCCGAGAGTGTCCGCATCCTCCACGAGACGGGTGTGATGAAACAGGTGCTCCCCGAGGTAGCGGGATCCCAGAGCGTCACTGTTTCCAATCTCTGGCAGGATTCTGGGGACACGGTGGGGGATACCCAGGGGTTCACCGCGGATGACCGGGCGGTCACCGCCCTCGCTAGCCTCTTCCACGATGCTCACGTTCCACCGCGCGTAGCGCGGGACAGGGTGTCCAGCCTACGGGGAACCCGCGCCCAAGCCCAGCAGGTGGAGCAGATACTCGCCGCCACACACGGCTTCACGAGCCTCGCGGGGTTGACCGTTGACCAGCGGGTGCGCACTTTCGCCTATCACGCGGGCGCGAACCTACCTCACGCGGCCGCGATTCTCCGCTCCCGCCCTCAAACACGAGACTCGTGGCGCGAGCATTCCCACGCGCACTCCCACCTCGCTAGAAGAGAGTCGCTCACGGATTTCCGTGTCCCCCTGTCCGGGGAGGATATTCTCGATGCGATCGGCGGAAAGCCAGGGCCACGCGTGGGTGCTGCCCAACGGTTCCTCCAGCAGCGCCGACTATCGCACGGCCCGGAGAACCACGAACGCCTCCACTCCCTGCTTGAAAAGTGGAGTTTGGAAACATTCCCCCATTGACTCTCCGTGGGGGGGGGGATCGACAGGCAGTTATCGTGACACGGGACCATCCACGGGGAGCCAAAGCATCGCGGGATGGATTTCAGTCGAGCGTGACCTCAGCGGTGTCCCACTCGTACCACACGCGCTCATCGGGTTGAGAATTAGTACCGCTCGGGTACACCATGATGGAACCCCATGGGTCTACCGGGGACCCATCATCCTCAAACTCGGTGGCAAACTCCGACACGGGGCCCACATCCGCCGACACTGTTCGCGTTCCTGAACCAGAGGGAACCTCCACGCGCATTACCATAGCATCCGATTTGAGGGACTCCACCCTCACGAAATAGGCGACTGTCTCCGCCACGCCACCACCCGCCGGGTCCACCACACCCTCTGGGTTGTGGGACCAACTGGCCACCACCCGGTCGCCGACAATACTCAAACTCAAATCCTCTTCCGCGACTGGGATAGGGCTCTCCAGCGAGCAAGGGCGATTGAGAGATCCCACGCGTTTCAGGATGCGGAGTTCTGAGCCAGCCCCCCAGTTGGTGATGCCGAGGATACTCGGATACATGATGTCCCGTTTCGAACGGGAATGGTCGAGACCCAGGGTATGCCCGATCTCATGCATGTAAAGGCTCAAGCGTTCCTTCTTCTTGAGCTTGAGAGCCTTCCTCTCGAAAACTGCTTGCCCCTTATCGAAACTGTCCCCCAGTTGGGAGTAGCCGCCCAAACCAATCGGGCTACCCGCAAGTCCTGGCACTTGGCCGCTCCCAGAACCTGCTTTCGCGAAACCCATGAATAGGTCAGCGTTGTCGGGGACATCCTCCCAATCATCCACGAACGGAACGTGACTCGTGGTCCCCACATACTCATAACGAAGCTCGGTGGGTTTCTCAATCTTGTCAATGGCTTTCTCAACGAGTGCGAACTCTGATTTCGGCATACCTTTCGGATTGAGCCGCCACTCGATGGTGGAACAAGAATCCCAGCCTACGGTCGCGAGCGCGCTATACGAAGGATGGTTGCTCTCCTCGCGCAGATGCTGTTTCACTACCTTGTTGGGAGTGTCCGGACCGTACGCAACGTCAGAAGACGACAGCGAGAATGGTGCCGTCACGCTGACCATCGCACCCGCCACAAGCCCAGGCGCCCCACCATTCGAGGCGACCGCGGGAGGCGCTACTCCGAGAGCACACACAGCACCAGCGAGGGCGCCCGAGACAACGAGGGGGAGTCGCGACATGAGTGATACCAGCCTTATCCGATTCGATATAGGCTGTTATCGGCGCAAAAGACGCTTAGGCTGAATTGTTGGAGCGAGTCGCTCCTCGAGAGGATGGGTCATGTCGAGAAGTCTCGGTTCACTCCTCGCCATGGTCTATCTTCCGAGCGAACTCCGCCACCCGGAACAGAAGAAGCCCAAAGAGCAAGATCCCGGCGAAAGTTGCCCACGCGTTCAGCGCAAACCATTCTTCGGGCGGGTCAATCAAGAGAATTAGCCCGGCGGCGAGCGTACATAGGAGAACTAACGCGCCTACCCGCATGCTCGCCAGCATTGGTCAGTGGCCCAAGTCGATGGCGGGGTATTTCCCTCGCACCATGCTATTGAACGCGGTCCCCACGCTGGGGGAGAGGGCAACCGCCATGTAGAGGTCTTGGGGAACCTGGTAGCCGTAAGCGTGCTCTCCGATTTGGACAGCCATCGTTCCCGAGTCGCGATCGTAGGCGAGCCCGTCGATGAAAGACGAGTGGGTGGTGGCGATGATGGTGTTCGACATGGTGACCTCCGCTGGCGTATACCCCGAATATAGCCTGTCTAACCTGTGGAGGCAAGCGCGGCTCACTTTCTGACGAACCCCGTTTGTGTGATCCGCGCCACAGGCTTCCCGCGTGGACGCCCACCGTCACGATGGGTGACCAGCGTGTTGCGGAATCCGTAGCCTGTGGCGCGGATCACACCCAATATCGCAGCGCTTTGCCTTTTAGACGCCGATGAGAGCAACGCCGGGTAATCAACCACTTCACGTAGAGGAACAACTCAATGCCTTCGAACACGCCCAACAAGCGCAATCGTCTTATCGCCCTCACAGCCTGCGGAGCAATCCTCACAGGACTCATCCCCAGCTTCATCGCCACCAGCAGCGCCCACGCGGACACCGCCACCACCGAAATATTCAACAGCGGCGCCACGTGGAAATACTTGGATACTGGCGTCGCCCAAGACCCGAGTTGGGTCACACCCACCTTCGATGACGATTCCTGGAAGAGCGGAGCGAGCGAACTCGGCTACGGCGATGGTGATGAAGCCACCGTCGTAGAATGGGGCGGAACAGCGGGCAACAAGAGCCCCACCACCTATTTCCGGAAGGACTTCACTGTTGCAGACGCGAGTAAAGTCCAGTCCGTCGACTTTCAGGTGAAACGCGACGACGGCATCGTTGTCCACGTGAACGGCACCGAGGTCGGCCGCAACCGGATGCCCACGGGCCCCGTCTCTCACGCCACTTTTGCTGACGCCGACGCAGCCGATGACGGCAAGAACTGGCGCACCATCACGGTGCCCACCAGCGCACTCACCACCGGGGAGAACACCATCGCCGTGGAAATCCACCAGGCAGCGCCGAACTCCAGCGACCTCACATTCGACGCGAAACTCTCCCTCACCGAAACTGTCGCCGAAGAGCCGACACCGGCCACCGAAGAGGGATTCACCGCTGGTTCCACGTGGAAGTTCTTGGACGCGGGCAACACTCCCGCGGCCGGGTGGACAGGGAACGACGCTTTCGATGACACCTCGTGGCGTTCAGGCGTGGGCGAGTTCGGCTATGGCGATGGTGACGAGGCAACCCTCGTCAACTGGTCGGGAACCTCCAGCAATAAGAACACCACCACCTTCTTCCGCAAGCAGTTCAACGTGGTTGACGCGAGTGATGTGGAATCCGTTGATTTCCAGGTGAAACGTGATGATGGTGTCGTCGTGTATGTGAATGGCGCTGAGGTCGGTCGCAGCAACATGCCCACTGGTGAGGTCACCCCCACCACTTTCGCGACCAAAGAAGCATCCGACGATGGGGCTAATTGGCAGACCGTCAGCATCCCCGCCAGCGCGCTCTCCGCGGGGGAGAATACGATCGCGGTTGAGGTTCACCAGGCCACAGCCGGTTCTAGCGACCTTTCCTTCGACGCGAAACTCGCTCTCACCAAGAAGGTTGCCGAAGAGGTTCCCACGGGCAACGGCTTCACCGCTGGCTCCACGTGGAAGTTCCTGGACGCGGGCAACACCCCCGCCGCCGGGTGGACAGCCAACAACACCTTCGACGTTAGCAATTGGCGCACCGGTGTTGGGCAGTTCGGCTATGGTGATGGCGACGAGGCAACCCTCGTCAACTGGTCGGGAACCTCCAGCAACAAGAACACCACCACCTTCTTCCGCAAACAGTTCAACGTGGAGAACGCCGCTCAAGCAACATCCGCTACCCTGCGCGTGAAGCGTGACGATGGTGTCGTCGTGTATGTGAATGGCGCCGAGGTTGGCCGCAACAACATGCCCACTGGTGAGGTCACCCCCACCACACTTGCTACCACCGAAGCCTCCGATGATGGCAAGAACTGGCAGACCATCAACGTTCCCGTGAGCGCGCTCACCACTGGAACCAACACGATTGCGGTCGAGGTCCATCAAGCCACGACAAGCTCGAGCGACCTGTCCTTCGATGCGGAACTAGAAATCTCCTCTGCTCTCCCCAATGAAATGGTGGACGCGTTCGTCGCGGGCACCACGTGGAAGTTCTTGGACGCGGGCAACACTCCCGCCGCTGGCTGGACCTCTAACAGCGCTTTTGACGATGCCGCGTGGCGTTCAGGCGTGGGCGAGTTCGGCTATGGCGATGGTGATGAGGCAACCCTCGTCAACTGGAGCGGCACCGCGAGCAATAAGAACGTGACCACCTTCTTCCGTAAGAAGTTTGAGGTGGAAGGCGCTGATCGAGTCGTGGGAGCGACCCTACGCGTGAAGCGCGACGACGGCATTGTCGTATACGTCAACGGTGCTGAAGTGGGCCGCAACCTCATGCCGGAGGGAGAGATTACTTCAACGACGCTTGCCTCCCGAGACGCTTCAGACGATGGAACCATTTGGCGGGACATTCAGATTCCGGCCGCCGCGCTTGTGGAGGGAGAGAACACGGTTGCAGTGGAGATCCACCAAGCAACCGCGAACTCCAGCGACCTGACCTTCGACGCGAGCCTATCCTACGAGCGTGAGGCGCTCCCAGCGATCCCCACAAGCCCGTGGGTGCTAGTGACAGCCAACCACTCCTACAAAGAGTCATCCGGAGTCGAACAGGTCGGCTCCAGCAACCGTTATTGGTTCACCGAGGATTACAATGCGGATAAGCCTGGCGCTGTCTACCTACAGAATGCTGACGGAACTGTCACCTCGTGGGTGCGCTTTGGGGAAGACCTTCCCACCGACTACATCCCCAACCGCCCCGTTGGGACCGTCGACGTGGAAGCCATCGCCATCCATGATGGCTACATGTACGTCGCTGATATTGGCGACGCTTACAACGCTCGCGCGGCACACGGCGTTCCGGCACGCCCCTACCAGACCATCACGCGATTCCCTTTCCCTGAGGCCGACGCACTTGCGCCGGGAGAGAATGTGATTCCCGCGAGCAGCGTGGAACAGGTTCGCTTCACCTACAGCCGTTTCGGGGTGAACGGAGCGAACAACCTGGTCAATGGCTTCCGCAACGCCGAATCATTCGCTATCGACCCAGCAACCGGCGACATGGTCGTCATCGAAAAGCGCGGCGACGCGAACAACGTGAACCGCGTGTGGAAAGTGCCCGCCAATTGGGGCAACACAACCCCAGTGGAAGCGCCCCAGGTCGGCTCAACAACCGCAGGTGCTTTTGCCTTCAGCGACGCGGCTGTATCACCTGACGGTAAAACCGCCTGGCTACGCGACGGCACCAAGGTATACAAGTACCCGATCGGTGTGGGTGAGACGCTGAGTGTTGCCCTCTCTCGCGCGGCAGCATCCGCAACCACCCTCCCCGCCCAACCACAGGGTGAGGGCCTTACCGTGGACAGCACGGGACGATACCTGATTGTCCAAACCGAAGGGTTGAACAAGCCTTACCACGGCGTGCCGCTCCCGTGACACGCTAACAGCATCAAGCTCGTGTGGGGCGCCCGGGGAAACCGGCGCCCCACACGATATTACAGGGCGTTGATTCTCCGGGATAGTGCGCCGAGCACGCTGCAGACCGTGGCAGCAAGGGACTTCTGCTGGTGGCGAATGCCCGCATTCCAAAAACACTGTACGGGGAATTCGACCCGGGTGCGCTATTCTTCGCCGAGCGATTCTTCAAGCGGATACAGCCCGGATACAGGAACAATCCGAGCGCGCCAGCCCAGGTCGCGGGCCTCCTCGACCACACGCTCCGCAGTCACCCGATCCGGGTAAGGTCCGTACACCCAACTACCGCCACCTTGGAAGAGCGGACTCGAATCTCCGAGAATGAGGAACTGTTCCGACTGCAGGCTCACCGTGCACCTTCCAAGGTTCGCGCCATGACGACACCCCTACTATACCATGTGGTCTCGGAGTGAGGCAACCAAACCATAGGCGTGTTCCCAAACCTCAATCTTCGTCGCTTTGAGGCAACTGCGGCGCAGGGCTTCTGTTTCGCCGCAGCGAGGGAATAGCGTCCAGCGTGTATGTTGCGACGGCGATAGGAGCGAGAGTCGGGAGCGAATGTTCGACCACCTCGTTGTTCTTTCCTGGGACGAGAATGAGACCTACCGTAGGCTGGTGCTTGGCTGGGTCTCGCAACTGCCGCTCAACCGCATTCACGTAAAAATTCGTTTGCCCAGCATGAGCCGGTTGATAGTTCTCGGTCTTGAGTTCAACTACCATGAAACACATGGCCACGTAGTTGAAGAACAGCAGGTCCACATAGAAGTCGTCGCCGCCCACTATCAGGTGCTTTTGCCGAGCTACAAACGCGAGACCATATCCCAGTTCTGACATGAACCTTTGCACATCGAGAACGAGTTGGTCTTCGAGAGCGCGTTCTCGGATGGTTTCGGCGAGACCCAGGTAGTTGAGCGTAACGGGGTCGTTGAGCGATTCTTGAGCGAGCGAGGATTGGTCTGCCGCGAGTGCCTTATCGTAGTTTGAGATTACCTGCCCGCGCCGAAGATGCGCGGAAGTCGCGACCAGTTCCTCCAGTCGCTTGCGGGACAATCGGTTCTTGGCTGTCTCTTCCGCATACCAAGAGAACGCCTCTCTGTCGCCGCCATGCTTGTCGAGGAGCATCATCGTCGAGCCCCAGGGTATTTGTGCAGCAGGCTGCTGCACAAATAGGTCATCCGTAGGAAACAGTGCGGCTAAGCGCTGGGCGTAGTGGAGCGTTCTGCGTGACCAGCCCATGTCGGGAAACTCCTTCTTGAGGTCCTTCGCGAGCCGGTCGATAACCTTCGCTCCCCATCCTTCAGCCGCTTGCCGCTCCAGAATCATCAGATTCCCAGCGTGGAGACCCCAACATTCACGGAGGGGACATAACGCTGGCTCCTATCATTATACGCGAGGAACGTAATGTCCCCAACTCTGGCGTTTTGGCATAGACGTTTGTTGGTTTCCTGCGAATGCAGGCTGATGCGTCCCTGGGAGGTCCCTCCCACGAGACACACTCCCCATTTCGGGTGTCGCACGATGGACCCGCGCTTGAATCCTAGAGACCGCGTAGACCCGTAAGGGCGACGTTCACCGCCCTTAGAGGGCTGGAAGCGATGCAACTGTCGGCGTGAAAACTTCAGCGATTTGGTGACCAGCATCGATGTGTCGCCAGGAGCGGCATGTGGCTGTCCCAGCGCGTCGTTGGCGATAGCCCACGCATCTACACAATGCGCGTCCCAACGTTCCAACATCTTGTCTGACGACTTTGACAGGCCCAATGTTTTGCGAATCTCGGCGGTTTCCCAGCCTTGCTTCAAGTACAGCCGATAGTCTTTCTGAACTTGGACGTAGAACCACTGCTTGCCGACTTCCAGCGGGCTGAACGACCCGTTCCACTGTCCTCCTCGTCCTTTGCGGGTGCGGGCTTTGATGTCCTCGACCACCACGTCAGTGACGGGGTACAGCCGCGCCAGGAACCGGATGTTCCGTAGTTTCCACTCCCACCGTGCCCGCGTTGACGGGGGGAGCCACCCATTCTCCTGCCGACGTAGCGCGCCACGGTTCGAACGGCACGCACGGTGTGGCTTGTTACGTGTCCGGCGAGAGCGCCGTGCGTTACGTCGTGCTTCGACTGCGTCTTTGACGTGCGTTATCGCGTCGGCTTGGACGTTGGCAATCGTGTGCGCCTCCGAGACTACTGAATAACCTTCCCGCTTCGAGCCGGGATCGACTCCTACGACAATCGCCTGAAGATTGCGGGCACTCGGCTCACGGTTGAGCCGAATACACCACACTCCTTTACGCCAAAACGGGGTCGCGTCTCCGCGCTCGATCAAGCGCATAGCGCGGTGCTTTCTCGTTGGCATCAGCGGGGTCTTCCCGTCCAAATCCATGACTGGAACTAACATGTGGCTTACGCCTTCCTATATACGCACCTTCCACACTCCTGATCCGAGAGGCTAGGGACTAGGTGGGCATCTCTAGCGTCGTTTGGGCTGCCACGCCCAGATCAACAGTTCAACTATTCAGTTGTTGTGTAGTCAACGGTGTTATCTCGGTTTCGCGAGGTGGCTTTCGCTTCCCCAAGCCCCTCCCTATTGGGGAGGGGTTATTGACCTGGCCAATATTGCGATACATAGTGCTCAAGCCCGTGTTGACCACGCGAGCGGCAACCTCCGCCGTAGTTGACCGCCGCAAACGGACTTCGCGTTTCAGCTCGTCGAGCGTTGCTGCATAGTTGTCCGTCGGCGGTTCGGTGAGATCTCTCGCTGCCATATTCTGGATATCGGCGGTCTAGCCGATTCAGATCCCGCATCGAAGCCCTTCTTTGACGCTATAGCTAACGCCCACAATTGGGTAGCGACGATAGCCGATATTCCTAGAATGTTTAGCTTACCTCTAGGGGAGATTGCCCTCTATATTCTTCTCGCCCTATCGCTGACCGTGGGGATTGTGCTGTTCATGGCGCACAGAGAGAATCGGGCGCTGCTCCAACGCATGGAACGAATGCCCACGAGAGAACACTGGACGCCGCCCACCCGACTCGCCGAACATTTGATGCGCGTGGGCTCACAAGAACGCAGCCTGGCCGCGAGAAACAACTATCTCACAGCGCTCGACTATTGCGAACAGCAGTTGATTGCCAATGGTTTCGCGGTTCGCCGAGAACCATTCACGCACAGGGGTGTCCACTCTCGCAGCGTGCACCCCTTGTGGAAGTTTCGGCTATTCCCGTGGGCGTGGGGCTCGGTGCCCGGGGTAAACCTGTTGGCCACTCGAAGCGCTAACACGCCCGATAGTGGACTACCACCTCTCCTCCTCGTCGCGCATCTGGATACCGTCACTCGCAGTCCCGGCGCTGACGATAACGCTTCCGGGGTAGCGGTCCTCCTGGAAGTTGGCAATCGGATAGCCGAGGGGAACCGGGTTTCCCGCGATATCACAATACTCTTGGTGGATCATGAGGAGATTGGCTTACTCGGCTCCCGCGCCTATGCACGCAAGCACGCTCACGCGCTCCATGACACTCAACCTCAAATCGTGGTTCTCGAATCAGTGGGATTCTATGACGATCGCGAAAACTCGCAAGAAGTCCCCTGTCTCATGAGAATGTCCGCTCGGCAGCAAGCAGACACCATTGCCGCGCGAAACAACCGGGGCGATTTCCTCCTCGTCGGATATCGACAACAATCTCAAGGCCTTGCCCAACAGTTCGCGGCAATGGCGGAAACCCAGGGGCTCACAACGCTCCAATTTCGGGACCCGCGACGACACGATCAGGCCTTATCGTGGCTGTGGAACCTTTGGCCACCCATCGGAAAGTTCAACCGTAGTGATCACAAACCATTCTGGGACTTGGGGGGTGAAGCAATCGTGGTGAATGACAGTGTCCGGTGGCGGGGCTCCCCCTACCACCAACCAAACGATCTTCCCGAACATCTCGACTATGAGCGGTTGGATATCGTCGCCAATGTTGTCCTCACGCTCACCCAACAGGAAGACCCGAGCCAGATATAACGCCACACTCCCCACCCGCCGATAGAATCTCCGTGAACATTGACTCTCCTCCCCCACATGAATGTGGGGGATTCTCCTACGCTGCTGGTGCAGCCTGGAGCGTGCTACTACCTCGCGGGTTCGCACTAGTTCCTGCTTCACGGGGGGTTGCTGATGCAAGCATCAGTCTGACATCTCCTCCACAGGCGTTTAAAGTCTCCGCATGCCCTGCGGCGACCAAAAAGTTAACAGCGGCGTTATAATCTCGATCCAACCACGCGCCACACGACCGGCACTCCCACTCGCGCACACTCAACGGTTTCGGCCCGTCCAACACGCCACACACGCAACACGACTGCGACGAAAAGGCCGCCTCGGATAGTGACACGATCCGCCCGTATTCGGTGGCTTTCTCCAACAAGAGCCTGGTGAGTTGCCCCCAACCCGCATCATGCACACTCTTACGCAACCCACGCCCCCTACGCCCTCGCGCGCCAGAGCGGGCTAATCCCGCAACATTCGTGTTTTCGATGCTGATTGTTTGGTTCTCACGAACCAGCATCAACGACAGTTTATGCGCATGATCATATCGGGCGTTACGGACCTTCCGGTGGGCGCGAGCCACTTGAATGCGTGCCTTGTTCCTGTTCTTCGATCCTTTCTCTTTCCTGCTCAATGCTTTCTGTTTCCGCTTGAGGTCACGTTCCATCTTGCGATGGTGGCGGGGGTTGGGGATCTTATAGCGGGTGCCATCGGACACGACCACCGCCGCGAGCACATCCAAACCGGGGTCGATGCCCGCGTGACGGCCATTGTCGGGCAGCGACTCCACGCTGGGGACGTCTACCACAAACGACGCGAACAGTGTTCCGTCTGGTTCTTGAATCAACGTGACACTCGACGGTTCGCTGGGGAGGGGTCGGGAGTAGGCGAGTGGCAACCGATCGGGGATTCCCGGCAGGGTGAGCAATGCCCGCTTCGCGGAAACCTGCCTGATTTTGAACCGGGCGTTGCGTGTGAAGCGAGCCGACTGGCGTCGATCACGCTTGCTCTTGTACCGAGGCTTGCCAACCCGCTGTCCTTTCCGCTTTCCGGACAGGCTTTGGAAGTAGTTCCGGTACGCACGATCCGCGTCCGCTAACGCTTGCTGCAACACCACGACGCTGGGTTCAGCCAGCCACTCACGTTCCGGCGTGTTTTTCGCTTGGGTGATCAACTGTTTGGATAGGTCACCACTCTTTGGGTATGGGTCACCGTTCGCGTAGGCTGTCTCGCGGGCGTGGATTGTGTCGTTGTATACGACACGAGCGCACCCGAAGGTTTTCGCGACAGCGACCACTTGTTCAGGCGCGAGCGGTCCCCGCACCTGGTACTTGTATCGCTTCGTGGCCACGGTCCTTGGTATCCCTCTCTCGCTCGACACGTTTTGTTATCGGCGTGGACCGCCACCCAGTTGTTGACCACAGTAAACCAGGGGCGTTGTTACACCCCCGGACTGAAGTCCGGAGCACTACACCGCCATTTTGGTAGCGACACACCCACACCCACTCCGGAACCCGCGGCCAACCCGGAAGACATGGGAAACCGGGGGAACAGTTGGCGCCCTAACTCGTGGGAAGCGCCCCGCACGCTCCTCGCTGCCATCATCGCCATCGTTGTCATCGCCCTCTTGGGCGCCGTGTTCACCGGACAGAAATACGTTCGGAAAGTATCGTCCACCGCCCCATCTATCCCCGCTCACGATGTGGTGAGCGCTGCTTATGGGGATGAGTGGGACACGATGCTTCTCCCCTCGAAAGCCACCCCCGTGGGCAATACCCCCGCCGGAGCGACTGCTTATCGCCCTCGCGTGAACGTTGCCGTGGCGACGCTCACGCGCACCCCCCATGCTCGCGGGTTCACCACGATCACCGTGACACCCGGGAGCCCCACCAACCACCCCACGATTCCCCACGCGAACGCCACACTCAACGAATGCGTCGCCGCGCTCGAAGACTCCATCCTGCAGCAGCGTGGAAACATGGGGTACCACCTCGCCACCTGCACACTCTCCAACAGTGGGGGAGACACCATACGGATAGCGCCCTACTGGAACCCCCACCTCCCCGAATACATGGTCACCACCAGTCGAAAATCATGACGCGAACAAGAGCGTATAGAGAGACATTGACTTATGGCCACCCGTGGACTATACTGTGAGTAGACATGGTGGAAAGAGGCGGTATGGGCGAGATGGAAACACCGGGAGAAGGCGTCGAAGTCGAGGTTTTGACGCCCGGAAAGTCCCAGGCGCTTTTCGACCGCCGAGCGCGCTCACTATTCGGCATCTCTGGTGCTGAGTTCATTCGCCGCTACGAGGCGGGGGAGATCGACGAGAATGATGAGACTCTCGACCATTCCGCAGTAGTCGAGATGGTGATGCTCCTACCCTTCGCGTGCGCGGATATGGCGAGCGACGAGGAGAACCCTGACGATGGCGAAAGTGACGCTGGTGGTCCCTACTATTGCGCTTGGTGCGATGAGAGCCCACAAGAGGTAGAAGACCTGTGCCGTGAGTGCGCCGATACCAATCTCGGATCAGAGTGATAAACAATAAGCGAGGAACGGGAAGGGTCGGGTAGCGATGGCACAGCGTTGGGAAGTGGCGCATGGGCGGGATGGCTATGCCCTCCTCTTGGTTGAGGAGCCTGCCCTCGCTCAAGCGGCTGAGAACGCCTTGTGCGAGTTGGATTACCGCTTGGGGCACTTTATTTGTGAGCCTCCCGAATGGGCATTCCAGGTGCCCCTACGGCTCCCCAAGAGCCAGCACAAGGGCAAACAAGCGGGTCAAGCCAACACTCTGGGGGACTCCTGGTGGCGCGTGGGACAGCGGCTCCTCACCCCCTTTCAAAAGCGCGCGAAACGCCTCGCCACCATCCCCATCCCACGCGACCAAGCACTCACCCTCGACCCACAACTCGTCGCCATGATCGACGACATGTACCAGAACGAACCACAGCCCAACCCATCCCCACAATATTCAGCCAACGCCTAACCCACACCATTTTGGAGCCAACCATGACGAACACGCCCTCGGAAACCTCGGTAAACCACAGCCCGGAAGGCAACAACCCAGAGACTACCCCCACCCGGAAGGCAACGACGGGGGAGTGGGCCACCGTTATGAGCGAGAACGCGTCCCTCACTCTCACCGTCAACGAAGACAACGGGGAAACCGGGGTCGTCAACCTACTAGAGTTGGGGGACCCCGAGTGGATGCTCAACTCACCCCACGCCACCGAAGCGCCTGCCACAGAAGCATCCGACTTGGAAACACCGGACTCAAAGCTCGTTGATTTCGGAGTCCTCGAAACCAGTGGTATCACCTACTCCCACCACGGGAAACCAGTGGCCGACACGGTCGCCCTCGGACACATTGGACGCTACCTCGTCCACGCCATCCGAGAAGGCGTTAGAGTCGCACTCCGAGAAACCCCATTGACCGGATGAGGAATAGTGTACAGTCCGAAGCGCTTGCCAAAGGAAAATACCCCTGGTATGCTTTATAAGGAGACAGGACCGCTAGGGAGATAGGGAGAGCGCGATCTGATGGACAACAGTTTCACCATCGAAGATATTGCGGAGGCACACAAGGACGGCTATCGGTTGGGCCGCGATGAGCTTCCCACCACCCGAGAAGTGATAGATATTCTCGAAGACCTGATCGCGGAACTGCGGACCCCCGACAGCTGGGAATGGCATACCACTGGTCCCTGCACCTGCGATGTGGTGCCGTGCGCTGCGCTCATGGCCGCCGAACGCGCGGAAGCCCGCTTGAGCGAATCGAATGGAGTAGCCAAATGAGTAAGCAACGTTGGAAAGACACGCTGCCGGTCGTGGACGCGCGGCCCCGACTTGTGACGGCTACAATGTATCTTGTGGATGCGTTGCGGGGTCGCAACTCAGGCGTGGCCGCCTCCTACGCTGCCGCGCATATCCGCGCCTACCGCAAGACCCTCGGCGTGGAGGGGGCGCATCGGAGGAGTGCCTGCCAACAGGTCGATGAGGGGGCTTTGTGGGCGGCGTTGGAGTCGGTCGCGGCAGCCGCGCTAGCGGACGACCCCCACACGAAGGCGGTCTGGTGCCGCTACGCGGAGGCGGACTTGCGTGAACTGTGGAAGCGGGGGCAGTCATGAGTGACCGTCCCGACATGGTGGTCCCGTCCATCGAGGGGGAACGGTGGGGAGAATTGGGTGCACGCCTAACACCGCAGCAACGTGCCGCCGCAGTGGACGCGCTGGTGGGCAAACTAGCCACCCGGGCGATGATCGACCCGGATGACTTGTGCCCGCATTGCGGTGCCACGCAAGGAGTGTGCAGCGACGCGATGAGTGACCAACGCAACGACCCCAAGTTACCGCTCCCCGAACCTCCCGAACGGGCGATCCTGCTGGACCTCATCGCGGAGGTGTACGCAGCCCACGACAGGGACGACCTCTACTACACCGCCGCTGCCCGTGAGTCGTTGATGGTGTCGGCCACCGACCGCGCGGAAGCCCGACTGCGGACCTTACAAACACCGGGGGGTCCGGCGGGTGCTGACCTGAAAGAGGGGGAGGGGTCCGGCTATGAGTGAGCGATTTGGCATCGAGCCGTGCCAATGGCAAAACCTGAGCGACGAGCACACCATTCAGTGGCATTGCCGCACGCACGGAGTAGGCATGTGGGAAGACCCACAGGGCGAGTTGTGCGAGTGCGCACAAGGGCAATTGCGCGCGGGACTGGCGGGCCGCGAAGAAATCTTGCCGATCCTAACTGACCTGATCGCGCACCTGCGGGCCGACCTACGGATTGCAGAGTACCCCATTGCTGCAGAATGCATCACCATTGCGGAAGCCCGGCTAGACGAGGGGGAGAGCGCGTGAACAAATGCCAGAACTGTGGGCAACCAGAAATTGAGGCTTGGCACGGAAAGCAGGGGTTAGAACTCCCCTTGTGGGCAGTGTGTCCCGCCACCGGCGAGCGCCACGAGAGTTCCCCCGAGGGTGGAACGACAGCGAGTGCCGCCGCCGAGGATAGGGATGATGTGCAACATTTGGTGAGCGGGGACACTGTGTGGGTGCAGTTTGGCCCGAAACAGCGGAAAGCGAAAATTGTTGAGAAACTGGGGAGCGGTCGATACCGGGTTGTCATTGAATTTGATGATGGGGGAGAGTGCGATCCCATCTACAACACTTACCCGCCGGAAGAGATAACGCTTGCATCGCCTGAGCCGCAGACTGTGTCAGCCCAGCGGTCAGGGCAACCCGCGAGCGACGCTACCGATTCCTCGACACCGACCGAGCGGGCGATATTGCTCAACCTAATTCAAGAACTACGCGAACCGGGCGCATCCTTCGAATTCCCCTCAGCGATCGGAGCGGACTACGGCGTGAGCCTCGCCTACGTTAAAGATTGTCTCGACCGAGCGGACGCTCGGCTACGAGAGGCGGACACGCTGGGGTAGACGAAGCATGAACTGGTTCTCGAATGGTGTTGAGGTTCTCCTCGGTGGTTTCGATACTCTCCTCGGGAGGACCGCAAGCAAGGCCCGCGTGCGGACCACCCCATACAGTCTCTCGGAGGCTCGCGAGGCGATGAGGGAAGCCCGTGCGTCCATGGATCCCCGAACGGGACACCCCATGCGCCAAGCAAGAAAACAATAACAGGCGGCGTGACCCAGCATGCACGCACGGGTTGCCAACAGTTTCAGAATCGGGTATAGTGGGGGTAGCACAAGAGAGGGCAGAAGGCGATAGGAGCGAACAATGTCTGACCAAGTCAACCCTTACGCGTGGGACGACGTTGAAATCACCGCGCACACCGTTGGCGGTGAGGTTGGGTTGTGGTCCTGTCTCCACTGCAGCGCTCTCGTTCGCGACGACCATCGACTTGGCCACGAAACCTGGCACCGCAGACTGGAGGGGCTGACATGAAGCCGACCCTCACGGACGCCTATCAGCAGGGCCGCGATGACGCGGATGCTGCTCACTCCCTCGCGATGGACCTCGCAGAAGAAGAGACCCAGCGAGTCACCGACATCCTCATGAGTGTTCTCGCGGAACTGAAAGAACTCCCCAACCCCTACGACCACGCGCACCAGCGTTGGTTCCATGGGGACGCGAGCCACGAGGAATACCAACACCTCATGAGCCATCCCGGTGAGGCGCTGCAGGATTGGGCGACCCGATTGGCGGCGAAAACAGAACAACAGTTGCGCGCTGATGTGGGAGACGGGGGCGCCGTGGGAGAACCATGGGGCACGCCGGGATCCCCGACCGAGGAGGCGGGGGCATGAACGATAGTTTCGAGAAGCCCGACATGGTCGTGCGGTCCATCGAAGGGACCCGCTGGGGCGCCCTGGGGAAAACCATGTCTCCCGAGGAGCGAGCCGAAGCCGTTGACGCGCTCATCGCCAAACTCGAAGCACGCACTGACAAGGGCACGCGAGGCGAGTAGACGCGGTCTTGGCAGCATGGCTCTCGCGGCCACTGTAAAGAGTGTAAAGAGTGTAAAAAACTGTAAAGGAGGCTGTTCGATGGGCGGTCCATCGAACATGGCGCGGCGCAGCTCATAACAGCGCCGGGTTATGGTGTCGTGACCTTCGCCCTACCGTACCTCAGAGAATACCTTCGCGAGCATGCGGCAACTCTCGGTATCCAGATTCCACAACCAGAATAGACCATCCGAGCGGGTTGCGACCATTGGGCGTTGCGCCAACCTCGATACACGCTGAACACATGACCGTCAAGCGTACTTGTACACGACCATCGCGCCCAAGACGGCTATCAAGAGGACGGACCCCACGACATCTGCGTTGTAGGTGAGTGCGGGGGAGAGTTTTCGCCGTACAGTGTTTCCGAAGTTCCCGGCTTCAATGTTGATACGGGTCATGGATGTCCACACGAAAATGGTGGTGGTGGTCACCAGTAGGCACCAGGGGCACATCGCGTTGATGTTGAAGTAGGACTGGTAGAAGAGCCAGAGGGCGAAAAAGAGCCCCAGCGTGTAGACGAACTGTGCGCTCAAGAGGAACCAGCGGGGGAAACCAACACGTGCGAGTCCGAGGATAGCGATGGTGATAACCACGGGTTCCGCCACCAACCCGAGGAACGCGTTTGGCCAGCCGAACAGGTTAGCTTGCCAAGAGGCTCCCACAGCGCCGCACGAGATCCCCTCGCTAATGTTGCAGGCGAGGTCGGCTTTCGGGTTCGATTTGAGGATGATCGCGTCGATGGAGAGCACGAAGGAGGCGAACAGGCTGATAAGGCTTGAGATGAGCATTTCCCCATAGGGCCACCGCGAGGGCGTTCGGGGGAACCCTTGGTCTTCCCGTGCCTCCAGAGTGTCCACGGGGCTCCCGACGGGGGACAGGGCGCCCCCCTCTTCGGGCATTGTATCGGCTGAGTCAGACATGCGACGCCTCTTCCTCGGTCTCTGGCGCGGAGTCGAGCAGGTCGCCCTCCAGCGAAGGCTCGGAGAAAGTTTCCGTGTCCCCCGTCGGGAGGGGTTGGGGTTCCCAAAAGCCGCGCTCTACTCTAATCGCGTCCGACAACCAGCCGGGCTTCGAGATGGAACGACAGGCGCACCGGACCACCGGATCGCCGCAGCGATAGCACACGTTTGTGCGTAGGATTGTCCCGCCCGGCAGGTGGTATTCGAACACGTTTCCCTGGGTTTCGCTCATAACACTGTTATCGGCGCACCATGGCGCCCAGTTGGGGACCCGGCGATCCTCGTCACGCAAACCAAGCACGCCCCAGGCCGATACCCAACGCATGAAATCTCGCCGAGTGAGACCCTCCCTGCACCCTGAGGCAGAGCTGGCAGGGCTTGCGGTGAGGTCGGCCGCGGACGAGCTCCGGAGCTTAAGCCCAGTCGAAATCCTCAGAACGAAGAGCCCCAACAACGTCGTTACGTCAGTGGACCTTGCTCTCGAGTCGGTGATCCTCCGGATCCTTTCAGCGCATTCACCCTTCCCGATTCAGTCGGAGGAGCGAAGCCCGGGTGAGTCAGCGCCCACTCGCTGGGTCGTGGACCCGCTTGATGGAACCTTCAACTTCGCGACGGGTTCAGGGCCCTTCGCTATCGCCGCGACGCTATTGATCGATGGTGTCCCAACCTACTCAGCTGCATGGCTTTCGACGGAAGACCTACTGGTGGCTGATTCTCGCCAAGTCTTGCTCAACGGTTCGGCCGTTCCCGCGCTGGGCGAACGTGGGAACGCACTGGGCGCCGTGCACGTTGGGGATTTCACCAGCCGAAAAGGCAATCCGATCCCTAATGAGGTGCGGCTCGATGTCATCAAGAAGTTGGCTACTCGGTCTGGCAATGTCCGGCTAACTGGGAGCACGGTGTCGGACTTCGCTAACGTCGCTCTGGGCAGGTGCCGGACTGCCATAGCGTTTCACAACTCTGCCTGGGACGTCAGCTCGGGGATAGCCATGGTCCGAGCGGGTGGAGGACATGTCTCGGATCTCGATGGACTGGACTGGACTACCGAATCTCAATCCGCTCTTGTGTCCTGGGGCACGGTTGGCGCTGCTGAGATTATTGCTGGACCTGACTAGTCGCTGCCCGGGTTCTCCGCGAGAGAGCAAGGCCCGTAGTCGCGGCCAGTATCGCCAATAGTATAAAAAGGGGAGCATCGTCAAAAGGGAGGATTGTCTCAGGCCGATACCCAACGCATGACACCGTGGCGCGAGAAGAGTCCCCTCACTGCTCTCCGCGATGCTCGCAAGACGGTAGACGTTTACGACCTACGACATCTTCCCGTGTGGGTTGTCGAAGGTCAACTGTTGGTGACCCCACCACCACAAGGCACACCACACTTAGAGTGCCTTGACTGGGATGGGCGAATATTCTCCCAACACCACGGGATCGCCTCGCCAACATCGATCCGGCGCGCGAACCCCAACCAAATAGTGGAAATACAACTCGAGATGCTGTATCGACTCCTCCGGGTCGGTTCACCAAAAAGCCACGGGCTCGAGTTCCGACTACAAAGCAATGGCCCACGCGCAATCGACCTCACCGCGCTCGCCGCAAGACGCCGTTTCGGATACCAGCATCATCAATCGCTCGTCGCTAAAGCAGACAGAATCGACTGGGGCTGGCTAGCTGGGAACGGAGCATGGTTCGCCCCACAATCCACTAGCCGACCGTACACGCCCTACCTGCTCGCCAATTGGAACGCCCTTTCTGGCGCACCAGTGTGGGAGTGCAGGCAAATAGGAATCGACCGACCAATCGAAACGCACCCCGTCCTAATCTCCCGACCCCAACCCATGTTCGAGATCGCATGGAACGATCGAGAAGGATTCGCAACCATTTGTGAGACCATGGTGGAACACGCAGACAATCCTGCACACTTCGCCACCATTCGCGCACTCCAAGACCCCGAACTCTTGAGAGAGTACAAAGCGCGGCGCAGAGGACAGGAGTTGTCTCAACTCTAAGTGCAGATTCAACGCTCCCCCGCTTAGGCGAAGCAGCGTAGGAGAGTCGCGCTTGCGGGTGGCTCTACCGGCGATAACCGCGCGGGTCTTCCTCGTCCAACAGCCGCAACAAGCCTTCCGCCAGGTAGAGGATCTCCCGCTCACCACTGGAGAGGGATTCTTTCGCGAAATGGAGCCCCGAGAGTTTCGAGCGAGCCTCGTCAAGAGTGGTAGCCGTGAGAGGCAACATGGTGAGACCTTCGGGAGTGCGCGTCCCGCGAGACAAGTCGGCAGTCGTCCCACCTCGAATCCCAGCGCGATCAACCACGCTCCGAACCTCAGCAACAGCCTGTCGAGTCTCATCCTCAGATGCCTCGCTAGCCCAAGCGTCAGTCAACTCTCGCAACTCCGTCACCAAGCCGGACATTGCCGGTGTAGGCTGCTGCTGGTTCATGCTCATATGACAACTATACACTACAGGAGCGGTCTAACGCAACTCAGCCAGCGGCGGGGCAAGCCTTGCCCTCCATCACGCTGCATGATATAGTGAGAGTATGCACGATGAGGGCTTGCCGCGTAACGAGGAGGTGCTCTATGCTATTCTCGCAGCGGTCAGCCAGCAGCTAACGCGAGCCGGGTTCCTCGAGGTCCCTCATACCTACAGTTGGATGATGTTGGGCGCTTCTCACAGTGCCGCAGCGGATTGGGGGGTGCCGACGAGGTGGTCGCACGGGCAGAGCGAAATCAGTGAGGCTCGCTCGATCTTCGACAAGCGACGCCGCCAGGAATCAAAGAACCAGTTCTATCTACCGCTTGATGGACAGTCCCGTTCGCTCCCCAAGTTCGGTCAGCGAGCCATATTCTATCGCGTCATGCTCACGGGTATGGCGACCGCTGAAGTGGGTATCTCTGTGGGATTGCTGGGGACGCCGATTGTCGCTTCCGAAGAGATTATCGTCACCGCAGGGAACCCATTGTCTGATGGCGATATCGCGGGACTGTGTCAGGCGCTCAAAGAATCGGATGACGACGACACACTTCTCACCACTGCCGCTCTTGTTAACCCCGTGGGGCTGGCGGAACAGCGCAGCCGTTGGGGTATGGCCACACTTCGAGTGAACGCTGAGGATGCTTTAGCGAATCACACGCTCGACATTCCAGCAGGAGATTTGCTCTTCGCCAGTGACACCTACTATGAGCTGGCGAAGTCCAGTTCCTTCAAAAAGCACGAGGATGCGCTGTGGGTTCTTGGAGGCCCCAGCGTCGTATCAGCGGAGGGACCGTGGGCGGCAACTGTCCTTCCACAGGAGCGCTGTCCTGGGATTCCATTGGGCTTGTGGTGGCAGTCCCCAATTGACCACATTAGCGGTTTGGCTCTACTGGGCGAGCGCCTTGCTGGGGAACTCAATCGAAAAGCCGCGCTCCCTAAATGGGAGAGTGTTCTCGTCCACGCTCCTGACCCGGATGGACAACTCAAATACTTCCTTTTCGTTGGATTTCAGGGGGCTCCATGGGTCGACCACCTACCACTCATTGTGGCGGGATATGGCGAACAGGACGAAATGACGCTCCCCACCCGCGTGAATGTGGTAGCACGCTGGGAGTGAATTGGGGACCCAAGAGGATTTTCTCACCCGCTCTTCGCGCACCGTTGCGGAACCATGCGGGACTGTGCTATAGTGGGGGTAGACGCGTCGATGGATGCCCCCATCGAGAGGGCAGCGAGAGAAGAGAGGGAGTCGATGTCAATAGGCGACAACCCTCGACCAGAGGAGATCTGGGAACAACTCCACGCGCCTGTCAAACTCGCTAATGGCATTACTCTTCACCCTGATGGGGTCATCGAAGTGCCCGCAGGGTTGTCGCAAACCAATCTCGCTCACCTGGGCAAGGTCACCCAAACACTCTCGGACACGCTCGCGTCCGCCCGCCTACTCTCCCTCCTTCGCATTCTCCTGCCAGCCGTTGACCAGTTGGAGAAGGCGGGATTCCTCGAAGTGCCCTACATCTATAGCCACGCACTCAGTTCCCCCGCGCGGAATGGGACACATCAGTGGGGTACTCCGATAGCGATCCCTCGAGTGGGTTTTCAATACCCCCAGATGGGAAGTCCGGGCGGCCTACCCCGAGACCTCAGCATCGCCGCAAAAACATACACGGAGAAGCAGTTCTACCTACCAAAACCGGACCCACGGGACGATATAGTCCCTTTCGGGCAGAACGTCTTGTTCTTCCATCCATACATGTTCCGCCCCAAGAGGGTGCGCGGGGAGGAACACATGGCCGTAGACCTGGCTACCCGACCCATGGGGCTCCCCATCAACAAGCGACTCGATATTGTCTTCACGGAAGAATCCCCGCTCTCTGACGAGCACCTCACCAAGGTCCGGGAAGCGCTCGAGGGTCCGGACGATGAGGCGCTGTTGACGATGGCGGCTCTCTCCAACCCAAAGGGTCTCGAAGAGCAGCGCAACCGCTGGCGAACCGTGGTTCTCCGCACGGAAGCCCCACGCGCGCTCAAACGCTATCGAATGACCAAGCGCAACATCGACCAGTTCAACAACGCCTACAAGCAGGTGCTAAACGAGAACAACACCCTCCCAGGGGACCTCACCGACCATTCGCAGCGCGCCACTATCGGCTATTACCCCGCACGGCAACCCAACGATACGGAAACACCCGCGCAATACGGCTGGTGGTGGCAGGGGGATAGCACGCTCCTCACTCCCATGCGCGAGCTCGGCGAAGAGCTTGCCTGGCTCCTCAATCAGTCAGGCCATACTCCACGTTGGGAAGCCCTCATTCTCGAAACCACCACCTACCGGAACACTCCCACCTACTACCTATTCTTGGGCGTAAAGAATGCACCCTGGGAGAAATGCTGGCCGGTCATCGTCGGCAACGGAGCATTAGCGGAGAACTTATCCACACGACCCACCGCCATTATCGCCCGCTTCGAGTAGAGGACGCCCTTTCCCAAAAACACTGTACGGGGCTCCCGGTGCCTGAGAGTGTGCGAAACCTGTTAGTCGGAGGAGGAGATGGCGAGGAACCGCAGAATCTCCATATACAGCCACACGACGCTTGCGGCGAGAGCCACGCCCAGCGTCCAATCCAGTTCCCGTGGTGCGCCATTCTGGATCGCCATGTCCGCCTCGCCAATATCCACCAAGAGAGACCAGCACGCGAGAGCGACACCCACCAGACACAAGACCAAACCCAACGGACCCATCCCAGAGAAGCCCCAACCGCCGCCCGCACCAAAGAAGATGGCGGCGCCTGCAGACGCGAGCGCAACCAGGAAATAGCCTAACGCGATACCGGCGAACAGCTGAACCGAACGCGAAGCCCGCTTCCCCCACGGTGTCTGATAGATGACGAGCATCCCAATAGTGCCCGCCATCGTGCCAATGACCGCCTGCAATACCAGGTTCGTGCCACCCGAGCTCACCGCCACCGCAGAGTGGGAGAACGCTCCCATGATGAGACCCAAGAGCGCGCTATAGCCCAACGCCATCCAAGCGGGAATAGGCGCCTTCCGCGCCATCCACACTCCCGCGATCAGAGTGACGACAAGAAGCCCGACATAGAGGGCGAGGCTCCCCGCGAGGAACATCCACCCGGGGACCGCGGCAATCACGGTGACGGCCAGACACGCGCCCGTCTTCACGAGAACATCCGGTAGTGCCAACCTGTCCGTGAACGGCAGTTGCGAATAGTCACGATGGACCGCCGTGTTCAACATGCTGTTTCTCGACATTCAACAACTCCCAGAGAGTAGGGGACGTTTGTCCTGGCTATCGGCGTGAAACGCGAATATGTGACACAGCGTTCTCCTGCCGGAACGTTCCAGCAGGAGCGTTGTGCTTATCGCGGCATGCTGGGGGTGGGGCGTTTCGTGTTCCTGACTATACGCTTTCAATGGGGGAGTCGGAATGGTAGATAACCTCCACACCATCGTATTCTGTCATCAGGCGATGGGAGCCACGGGGAGCCTTCACTACTGCCATACCATCGTCCACGTCCGCGTATTCCAACACCCACGATTCTGAACGCAATGCTTCGAAACGGTGGTCGACGAAGAGCGGGTCATACCCGTGGTCGCGCACAACCTTATCGGGAATGTGGAAGCCGCCATATACGGTATTCACCGCAACATACTCCATAGTGGGGTCAGGGTTGTTCCGCCATTCACGCGCGGGTGTTCGCTTTCCTGTATCCAACTCCGACATGGACCAGACAACACTCTCCATGCCATCGTCGTCGAAAATCCGATAGTGGGCACCCGGGGGGAGCTCTATCGTGTCCACGCCCATGTGGTCGCTAAAATATGCTTTCAGCCACGGTTGGTTGCGGAACTCGGAGTCGAAAGTGTCTTCCCACGTGCACCCGTGTTCCTCCAGCACGCTGTCGGGAATCTGAGGGAATCCACCCCACGATCGGTTCACGGTCACGAGAGTAGGCTTCGACTTCTCTTGGAACCGCTCGAACGTTTCGCAATGCGCCGTGGTGGAGCCTGGCTCTTCCACGGTTTCCAGCGGTGTCCCCATCCGCTGCGCTGGAGGTTGGGGGAGTTCTGCGGAAACACTCTTTGGGGTATTCCCCGCCGAACCCGCGACACTGCCCGCCAAGTGTCCATCCTGATGGATGTAGAGGACTCCATTCGACCCTCGCACGTATTTCTTCTTCGACATAAGTTTGGTCCTCCCACAGTGCTATCGCCATACGACACCTCCCTAACCGGAGAACACTGCGATGGCATACGTGGGCAACCCCACAAAAGCGAGGGACAGCGCAGGCGAATGCTCTCGGCCGCCGATACCACATAAACAGCCCGGCCAGAGAACACCCGGGCTTATCGAGCCGGGAGACCCTTGTGAAACGATTCTTGTCTGCAGCGTGCGGAGCCGTCGCAGCGCTGACCCTCGCCGCCTGTGGGACAAACGCGGGCACTGTCGCAGCCCCTGCCGATGAAGATGACGGTATTGCGACCGGTCGCCAGTTGAAGATTCAGGAGAACCTACGCACACACTGGGGGGTGGAAGCGGTCAACCCAGAGTTCCTCGACCCCTCAGAAGACCGCGAACTCTCCATCACCACCACCCCCACACGCATACTCCCCAACGGGAAGCCCGTTGACTGCAGTATCGCGGTGACCGGAGCGACCACGGTTCTCGACGTCACCTGCGGCGGCGAGCGGATCGGCGCTCTCAGCGAGCGAAACCGGCAAGCAGCGACTGCGGTCTTGACCCGACTCTGGAGACTCCGGCCGGTGAACGTGGATGATTTGCCCGACAAACCGTGGACCTCGAACAATGGCATCGACCTCATCACACAGGATAATCAGGTGGTGTCGTGCCGAGTAGGCGTGCTCGCTGACTTCACGAGCCTTCGGGTTGTATGCAAGAACAGCCCCCAGCGCGTGTACAAGCCAGAACGCCGGTAGCCCATAGGGGAATCTCTGGCAGCCGGGAAGAGAGTGAACGCTGGTTGGATTTCAGTTCGCGACCTTCCCCTTGCCGTTTGTCCTCTCAACCGTGTCAGTGGCGATGCTCACGTCGCCCTCGTCCGTTGGCGCAACCTCAGTGGCCGCCTTCTCTCTCGCTCGCGCCTTCTTGGCGTTGCGGGGAACTTTGCGGTCCTCGGCATGCTCTGTGCCCCGTGGCCGCCGGTCCCACCATTCGGCGAAAGCTCCAGCCGCGAGATACCCTCCCGCCATGAGGAAGAATACCGCGGTCGCCCACCCCAC
>CXWK01088681.1_pt6 | contig 26146 bp, 28 predicted proteins | sample 590851 | NCBI WGS metagenome assembly CXWK01 (sample SAMEA3498364, study PRJEB10139) | wastewater metagenome | biome: wastewater treatment plant; material: activated sludge | place: Denmark | collected 2014-08-01
TCGACCCAAAAACCCTAATCCAATACATCAACTACTACAAACAAGCCGCCTCGGACTCAACTGCCGTAAACTTCTCCGACGGCTTCACCTCAACTGCCCCCGGAATCAAAAACCCAGTAGACAAAGCCAACGCCATCCTAAAAATCTCCCAAGCACAACTCCCATCGGATGTTTTAGGCTTAAGCATAGTTAAAGAAGCCTTCGCTCAAGCTAATTCAGACGGTTGGTCATACAATCCTAGTAAAAGTGACCCCTCTATAGGAGAAGCAAAATTTGATGGACCAGGGGGTGCTGAAGCTGTAGTTTCTGTTCGGGGAGCTGCTGGAGATGGCACTGCTAACATTGGTGTAGATATTTACTCTGCAGGTAAAGTAGAAAGTTATACTTTTAGCGGTGATCGAACAAATTTTGAAGGGTTAGGTTTTAATCCGGGCGCAAGTGGGACGAGTCAGGTAGGTTCTGTTAGTAATCCTAATCTAGGTGGGGTATTCGATGCAGCTCGATCTGGCTCTTTAGGAGTAACAAATAATGAAACCGGAGCCACAGGAGCTCAGGCCATAGGAGCTACAGCTCCAACTTCTCAAGCCGCCCAACCTGCAGCTCCCGCCGCTGCACCAGCACAACCGGCCACTCCGGCAGGACCGGCAACAGGAGGAACATCTCTAAATCATCAGACAGGTACGACAATATCTGAATCTGCCAGATCAGCCGCTGCACAAGCTTCTGACGCAAAAGATGCTGCAGGCGGGACACCTGCTCAAAACGCCGCTGCTGCTTACGCAGCCGCCAGAAGTGCCGGTGCAGATCCTAATCAGGCATCAGTCCTCTTTGCTGACTCATATATGGTCAGTGCAATACGTGATGCTAAGAATGATCCGGCATGGGATCCTACAGGCCTCAATCTTGTTACTGAAGCAGCAAAGGCCGGCTTGAATCCCTCAACTGTTGTAGGTTCTGCACTCACTACGCTTAATGGGCTTCGGGAAGCCGATAGAGCAGCAGCTGTAACCAGTCCAACCGCCATACAGTCTTTCACAGGAACACCCGGAAACACTGCCCAAGGCGCTGGTTCAGCAGCAGGTGCAGCTGCCGCTGTCGCTGCAGGAATCGCCCCACCAGCCTCAGGTTTTATTGGCACAACAGGCGTATATAGCCAAGTCTCAGCATCAACCAACCCAAACCACCCACCCGGAACTTTTATTTCTGATATAAAATCAGGCGGGCCCGAAGGTCAAACAATTGCCACCCAAACCCACAATCCCGGAAATGGCTACAGCTCCTGGTCAGACAGCAGAGGAACCACAACTACTGAAGGCGGTGTAGTTACCGGATATACACCTAATAACAATCCTTTCGCTCCAGGGACTACATATGCTACAACCGCCGATGGTTCAATTGTCGCAGTAGGATTGGGTACAGCACTTGATGCCAATGGCCATGTTGCAGGAGGACGATCTATAAGCGGAGCGGAGCTTAGCTTTGCGAGGAGTGAACTATCAAGACAGGCTGAAGAGACCGGGAATACGACCGGCGTAACACAAGCAAACTTTGGTCTCGCAAACAGCACATGCTTCCTGGCAGGCACCTTGATATCCACCCCATTTGGTCCGAAAGCAATCGAAACCCTTTCACCATTAGACAAGGTATACAGCTACAATGAAAAAACCGGCCAAAAACAAATCTCAAACTTTAAAAAACTGGATATCAACTTTGTCGACGAATACTTAATAATTAATAATCAAATCAAAACCACTATTTATCACCCATTCTATACTGTCCAAACGTTGTCATTGCGAGGAGCAGAGCGACGTGGCAATCTTGATAAAAATAACCAAGATCGCGACGCTAACGCTCGCGATGACAGACTCATAACAATTCGAGCTGATGAGCTTAAATTAGGCGATATTCTCCAGAATGAAAACGGAAAATATATTCCTGTCTATTCCATCGAAAAAGTTTCAGCCCCAGGAACAACGGTCTACAATTTAATGAGCGTCTCCCCCAACAACAACTTTTTTGCCGAGGGAATACTAGTGCACAATTACGGTGCTGATGTGACAAATGATGGAAGTGAAGATCCAGGAGCAGGAGGGAATCCCTACAACCCAGATGGCAGTTATACAGATTCATGGGCAGAAACCGGTGGCTGGAATCCTGATATGTTTTCTGCCAGTGATATCTCACCAGGTGAACTCGGCGGCACAATGGGTGGTGGAGATTACAGCCCCGAAGAAGCAGGAGGTGGCAAAGCAGCCTTTAACGGCACTAACGGAGGTGACGGGCAAGGCTGGAGTGATGGTAGCGGTAACAATAGTGTTGACTCCTCAGCTGAAGCCTCAAGCAGCAATGTTGATTCAAGTGATGACTCGGGAAATTCAGGCGGAGGTAACGACTCGGGATACTCTGATGTAAGCAATGATCAAAGTAGTGATAATTCAGGCAATAGCCAGCAATGATATGCTATTAATATGTATAAAATAATTGCATTGATAATTTCGGGATTTTTAGTTTTACTTTCTACTTTAAGCACCTCAAATGCCCAACAATCCCCGTTAACCACCCTCTTTACTCCAATTAATGGCGACTTGAAAACAAATGAAGAAAAAATTATCAAACTCACCCTCTCAAGCGAAAATAAAATCTCAGCTCTTGATTTAAACCTCCAAACAACAGGCGGCCTCCGTATAACTGACATTCGCAATAATCTTGAAACTAACCCACCATTAGATCCGTTTGACTATGAACAAATTAGAAAAAATCTGGAAAAAACTACAACCTCAATAGGTTATATTTTTAAAGTTCCAACCGCCAACCTGCCAAAATCAATTACTCTTTATATGAAAATTCAGGGTTCAACTACAGGTGAAGGAAAAATTGCTATCGATTACAACAACTCCCAAATTCTCGACGGAAGCGGCTCATTATTACAGCTTAATCCCAATAGCCTGACAGCTTCATATAGTTTGAACTTGTCTCAATCCTCACCAAACTTCATCAATTTAGCCTCAATCCCGGCAACAGATTACCCTGATTCGGCTGCCCGCATTAACATCAGATTAAAACTTTTCGGAGCCCTTGCCAATGCAAATGCCAAATTAAAAGGCACAGCCGTCGCCGTCGGCCGCGTTGGCGACTCTAAATATGAAACCCAAGTTCAAAATCTGGACCTCACTCCAAGTCCTGACGGTTTAATTTACGGGTTTGTTGCCTTCCCGGATTTTAAAGACGGCACTAAATTCTCCCTTATGATTAAAGTTGATAAATACTTATTGAAACGGATTTGTAATGTTGATGCTTCAGAATCAAAACCAGCTGGATACACCTGTATTGATCCCGCTTTAACCATCAAACGCGGCTTAAACAACTTCGATTTCTCGGGCCTCTCACTTCTCCCCGGTGATTTAGGACTCCCCGATGGTGTTCTAAATGGATACGATTTATCAATAGTCCGTAACAACCTGAACAAACAAACCCGCGAAGCCGTTTCTCTTGCTGATCTTAACTATGACGGCCTAGTTGATGAAAAAGACCTCAGTATAATCAAATTTGTTGCCGGTAGCACCAGCAGAAAGGCAGATCAATAATGGACCCCAATACTACTTTTTCATCTCCCCCGCCTCCCCCAACTATTCCTCCTCCTCAACCTCCGACCGCACCGCTTAAAACTTCGAGATTATCTAGTTTTGTTTACTGGCTTCACACTCACAAAAAATTAGCCCTCACCATAGTTTCTGTTATTATCCTGCTCGGATTATTATTTTTCCTCAGCTACTCCTCTATTAAAGAGCTTTTCTTACCTCCCAAATCCCCAAACTCCTCAAGCTCAAATAACGCTTCCGATGTTCTACCCTCGGCCTCTATAACTCTGACTACACCAAAAGTTAAGTATTCTCAATCTGAAAAAATCCTGATTACAGCTGTCGCTGACTCCCAAAACCAATTTATAACCGGCTTCGACGTTTTGATAAAATTTGATCCTGAATTTTTAAGTCTGACTGATAAAAAAAGCCCGGCTCTACCGAATTTCGATTACTTCGGCAGCAACGAAAATGGCCTTCTCCAGACTTCAGCTGTCCAAAAAGCATCTATAACTCCTCCTCAGGTATTCAAAAATCAAAAACTTTTTGAATTTGAATTTACCGCTAAAAAATCCGGCAAAACTCAAATCAATATTGTCTACATGCCCAACTCAACCTCCGACTCAAACCTAATCGATAACAATAGTCAGGATATTTTAAACAATGCGAAAGGAGTCGAAATAACCATTGATTAAGCTTTTGCTCTTCACCCTCACCGCCTGCTCTTTATTTTTCATTACTTCAATTTCAGCCCAGGAAGACGATTCACAATCCCCGTCTGAAAATTTAACTCTCAAAGAATTTGCCTGTCAGGCCAGTACTCCCAAAACTTTCCAAGATTGTTTAGATGAAGCCAAGCAAATCGGCGTTCCCTTAATTAAAATAGTCGCTCCGATCATCTGCTCTTCCGCACAGGAATGCAGTTTTAAACTTTCTGGCTCAACTTCGTCTTTTACCATTTCTTCTTCCTCCCCTGCAAATAAATTTATTCGTCAAAATGATTTTAGCTACACTCTTCTTACGATCGAAAATTCTGCCAACTTCAATTTAAAAAGCCTTGTCTTCGAAGATCAAGGTTCTGCAGGCTGCCCAACTGCTACAATTTGCCCGGCTGCAGTCTCTATTTTAAATTCCTCATCAACTACTTTAGATAATCTCAGTTTCCATTTTACCCGCGGAACATCACTTCAAATTTCAAACTCTCGCTCAATAACAATCTCCAATTCTTCATTCAAAAATTCTTATAGAACTGGTCTTGAATTTTCCGGCCAAGGTTACACCAACGCCATTAAAATTGAAAACAATTTATTTGAAAATAATGCCGGCTCCGGCCTAGTCGTTCAAGCCCAAAGTATCAACCAATCCTCAATCTCAAATAATCAATTTATAAATAATCACAGCCAGGGAGCCTATACAAACTGCACTTTCCCCTGTATTGGCTCCCAATTAAAAATTCAGGGACCTTCTTCCAGCCTCTCTATCTCTGCGAATACCATCTCCGGCGGTATTAACACTTTCTTTGATACTGTCGGCCTCTATGCTTCCGGAATTCAAATCGGCGGCCAAAACATTAACAGTCTAACTCTATCTTGTAATGAAATTACCGGCAATCGCGGCTCCGGCATAGTTCAATCCGGACCTTTCAGCGGAATTTCTAAAATTCTAATCACCGAAAATAAAATCTTCGGCAACGCCTTAAATCTTAATATCCCCACCACAGTAGCTGATCAAAATAACTGCTACACCAAAGACTGCCAGCTCGCTTGTGCTAAACCCTAATCGCCTCTAGCCTCAACTCATGTTCTTATGCTATGATTGGCTATCTATGAAAGTGATTGACTTTTTAAGTGAAGTTCGGGTAGAATTAGAAAAAGTTGTTTGGCCAACTAGGGCTCAAACAATAAGGCTAACCTTTATTGTAATCTTTATTACTGTAATGGTAGCCTTTTTTGTTGGCATAGTTGATTTTGGCTTAGTTAATCTAAGTCAATATTTAATTCAATAGAAATATAAAATGGACGATAAAAATAATAACTCCCCAGAAGAACCAAAAGTAGAAGACGTTACTCCTGCAGAAAACCCAGCAGAAGCGGCTTTAGCACCTGAAACACCAGAAGAAGAAAATGCTAATCCTTTTGCGGCTTTAAAAGTCGAAGCTGAGGAATCATCCGAAATGAAAAATGAGGATGCAGCAGAAGAAGCAATCGAAGAACCTGAAGTAGAAGTGCCTGAAATAGCAGCTGAATCAGCAGCAACAGAAGAATCGGCTTCATCTTCTGAAGACGAGCCAAAAGAAGAAACCAAATCCGCAGAAGATTCTGAAACAGTTGAAGAGCCCTCCGAAGAGGAAAAAGAAGAAGAAAAACCAGTAGTTCCAGCAAATCCAAACGCCCGCTGGTACGTTGTACATACTTTTGCCGGCCACGAAAACAAAGTTGCAACAGCACTACGCCAAAGAATCGAAGCAGAGCATTTAGAAAACTTAATTTACGATATCTTAGTCCCAACCCAAGATAAAATCGAAATCAAAGGCGGTAAAAAAGAAACTGTTAAAGAAAAAATCTTCCCAGGTTACATCTTAATCAAAATGGAACTCTCAGATTTATCATGGCTCGCAGTTAGAACAACTCAAGGGGTAACCAGCTTCATCGGAGCCGGCAATAAACCAACTCCTATTTCCGAAGCTGAAGTTGCCTCAATTGTTAAATTCACAACCCAAGGCGCTTCCCCAACATTCAAAGATGTCTTTATGGTTGACGACACAGTCAAAATCGTTGACGGTCCATTCGCAGAATTCATTGGAAAAGTCGATTCAGTCGACAAAGAAAAAGGCCGCGTCCGAGTTCTGGTTTCCATCTTCGGCCGAGAAACCCCAGTTGAATTAGATTTTCTGCAGGTGCAGAAACTCTAATGTAATGGGTTATGAGTGATGAGTTTTACTTCGAAAAACTTGAAGTGTATAAAATCTCTATCACATTAACTCATAGCGTATACAGTTTAACCAAAAAATGGCCGCGGGAATATCTTTTTGATATTACTAGCCAATTCAGAAGAGCCATCTTGTCTGTATCCTTAAATATTGCAGAAGGATCAGGAAGAAGCCAGAAAGACTTTGCGCGTTTTCTGGATATTGCCAGAACATCAGTATTCGAGTGTGTTGCAATCATAGAAGTTGCAAAAAACCTCAAAATATTAGATGATACGCAGTCTAGAGAGTTAAAAATGGAGTTGACTAAGTTATCGAAAATGATTAATCGCCTAAAATCCGCGATTACCCATAACTCATAACCCATCACTCAGAACAAATAGAATGGCTAAAAAAATAAAAACATACATTAAATTAACAATCCCAGCAGGCGCAGCTACTGCTGCTCCTCCAGTTGGCCCAGCTTTAGGTCAGCATGGTTTACCAATTATGGATTTCGTTAAAGCCTTCAACGAAAAAACCAAAGAAAAATCAGGTAACCTTCTACCTGTTGTTATCACAGTTTTCGAAGACCGAACTTTTACATTCATCACCAAACAGCCTCCAATCGCTGAAATGATCAAAAAAGCTCTTAAGGTTGAAAAAGGTTCTGGTAAACCAGGCCACGAATCAGCTGGAACTTTGAATAAAACTCAGGTTGAAGAAATTGCTAAAAATAAACTCGAAGACTTAAACACTAAAAAAGTTGAATCTGCTATGAGTATAGTCGAAGGCGTTGCCCGCTCCATGGGTGTTAAAGTGTCTTAAATTCATCCTCTTTGTTGACTTCTAATTCATTTTATAGCCACAATAACTTCTAATGCCTAATTCCGCTCAAAAAGGCTTCGTCCAATTCGTAATTATCATTTTAGTCTTAATCGGTGTCGCCATCGGTGTTTATTTAGTCCAAAACCCCCAAATTTTTGAACCAAAAGACCATACTACTGATATATCCTTCCAGTCCCACTACAATCCTTTTGGAGACCCTTGGGCCACAAATATAGGTACAAACCCCGATATCCCGGTTACTTTAACTACCNNNATGTGCATCCATCCAGGGTGGTGTAGGCATGAACAAACAAAGATTAACCAATATCGCTACCAAGCTAAAACAAAAAAATCCTAATATCAAATATATTGGCTACCATGTTTTCTGGATTTTAGATTTTAATATGAGGTTTGCAACCGAAATATATACTCTCGCCGAAACTGATGGAATGTGCGGAACAGCTAAATGCGAGTCATTCTTTATTCACAAAAAAGGCATGCCCGCTACTAAAGCGAATCGTCTTGGAAATTATCTTGACATAACCAACCCTCATTACAGGCAATATATAGCACCAAAAATCGCCCAGGCTCTAAATGAAATGAATATGGATGGGTTTTTAGCAGACGGAGTTGCGCCTACGATTCCTGGTCTTAATTCAGCTGATGTTCCTGATAACATACTGAGTGCCTGGGGTCCGTCTTGGTCAGATCTTTTTAGGGATGTCAAAGCCGCAATCGGTCCTAATAAATTATTATTTGCCAACTCCGGCGGTCAGGGAATCGCTTTTAGTAGACCGCTTATTAGCAATGATGGCTCTTCACCCCGGGCTGATGGCTTGATGTGGGAAGATCCGCTGGGTCCACTCGGCGCAGATCTGGGATCCTCCGGCAGATTGAATGAGATAAATGGCATGCTAGATATGGTCAATGGACTCAATAAGTATTTAATGATTGTAGTTAATACTAATGTAAATTGTGGAAACTATTCTGGTCAGCCATTTCGTTACTGTTATGATCAGACAAATAAGGCCCAGCAAGCAAACTATAATAAATATTATTTGACCTCATTTTTAAATCTTTTTCGTAGCCCCAAAAATACTCTCGTTTACTACACACCTCTTTTAACCAGTCCTCAGTTCGATTCGGAGACTTTTTTTCGCGAATGGAACTTGAAAATCGGCCAACCTACAACCGGAATGCAGGAAGTCTCCGGAGGAGTTTATTTAAGAAAATTTCAAAACGCCTGGGTTTATTGGAACAATTCAAATGGAGGATATTCCGCATCCGGAGTCGGTCTTTTTAATCTTAACGGCACTTCAGCCACCCAACATTCTGTTCCGGCAAAGTCAGGTGCTATTTATGTCAACCAGGCAGTACTTACACAGTGGAATCAACCCCCTCCTTCGCCATCACCCTCAGCCTCCCCTTCCCCTTCACCATCTCCCTCACCAAGCCCCAGCCCCAGCGCAATCCCTTCCCCTCTCAATTGTGTAACTCGCCCACTCCTCAGCAATCCAGCTGCTATGAGCTCCTCAGGCTTAACAGTTAACCTAACTGCTGGAACAAATACTGAAATCCCTGCCAACCAAATCTATCAAATTAATTTTACCGGCTTTACTAACGGCACCGTCACGATTGGCAACACCGTTTATACCCAGCCTTTTGTATATAACGTACCTTCCGGAACTTCTACAGTCCAACTACTGATTAAACAAGTCGCTTACGGACAAGCCACTAACATTGATTTAAAAGTCCGCGACAAATGCGGAGATATTTCTAAGTTTTATGGTGGTGGAACGGGTGCCGGCTGGCCTAACCCAAATCCAAGCCCCAGCCCATCTCCATCTCCTTCTCCATCCCCATCTGTCTTAACTGTCAAACCAAACATCTACGCTGACCAATCCAGCAGCTATTGTATTGGGGATACTCCCAGAAACCACCTCCAATGGACAACTGTCCCAGGTGCAGTAATTTATAAAGTTTTCAGAGGAACTGAGGTTCCAAATAGTGGAATTAAAGTTGGCGAAACTTCCGGGATTGCTATGAATGATGATCAAGCGGTACCAGGAACACGCTACACCTACGGAGTTGAGGCGAATAGCGCCACCGGAGCCGCAATTAACGGCGACCCTCACATAATTACAACCCTCAATTGTGCAAGTCCTTCTCCCAGCCCATCGCCTAGCCAACAGGCTAGCATAACTCCCAGAAAACCCGGCGACGTTGATAATGACGGTGATATTGATATTTATGACTACAATTTCGTTATTATGAACTTTGGCAGGCTCAACACTCCAAACATCAGCGGTGATTTAGATAACGACGGTGATGTTGATATATACGACTACAATTTAGTCGTCACTCACTTCGGCAGATAATTTTACACTTCAGTGTTGTATTATCACGCTCAATTTGTTAAAATTTCTCACTATGGGAAAGAAGAAACTCGCAGTCATCGATGACTCACAAGAAACCGAAATTAAAAAAGACAAAACAGCTGAAAAATCCAGCGTTGTTGAGTCAAAAGAATCTTCATCAACTGAGGAAGTTAAAGCTGAAAAAGTTGCAGCTGAAGCTCCAGCTAAAGAGAAGAAAACTAAAAAAAGTAAGGCTTCAGTTAAAAAAGGCCAGGCTAAATACCGAAGCGTAAAATATAAAGCTGCTGCTGAAAAAGTAGAAAAAAGCAAAAGATATAATTTAGTTGATGCAATCGAAGCAGCCAAGAATTCTTCTTATTCCAAATTCGACGGTTCTTTAGAAATTCACATTGGCACCAGCGCTAAAAACATCCGAGGTTTAGTTTCTCTTCCCTTTGCTTCCGGTAAAAAACTTAAAATCTTAGCTTTTGGCAAAGCTGCTGCAGATTCTGGAGCTGACATGGTTGGCGACGATACAAAACTTGCAGAAATCATCCGCGGTGTTACTTCCAGCTTCGACGTTATCGTTACAACAGCTGAATGGATGCCAAAACTCGCCCGTGCCGCTAAAATCTTAGGCCCAAGAGGTTTAATGCCTTCTCCAAAAAACGGCACAATCACTGAAAACTTAGAAAAAGCAGTTAAAGAAATTCAGTCTGGAAAAGTTGAATATAAAACCGAGAAGAACGGTAAAGTCGTTCACTTAACAATCGGGAAAGTCTCTCAAGCCTCAGAAGAAATCGCTCAAAACACCAAAATCCTTTTCAATGCAATCGGTAAAACCAAAGTCAAAAAAGCCGTCCTCTCTCCATCAATGGGCATGGGAGTAAAAGTAGACCTCGCAACTATCTGATTATAAAACAGTTAGAGCTCTCGCAAGTTCAGGATTCTTAACAAACATAGAAGCCGCTAAGTTACCCCTATCTACACCTTTTCGATCCATGTAACCTAATGCTTTTCTAAAATCCTCAGCAACTGGAGCCGGTAATTCAAGAGACTCTCCGGTTATCGGATGTGACATGCCGGTAAAAATGTGGTGCAACATCAATCTTTGTCCGTGAGTTCTTTTATCATTATATATATCGTCACCGTAAATCGGAGCACCCAGATGAAGGGCACTCACCCTTACCTGATGTTGTCGTCCAGTTATGATTCTAACCTGAACCAATGTTTTCACCCCAGGCTCTATCATGTGCTCAAAGTATGCTATAGGCAAAAAGTATGACAATGTACTTCTAGCATCACCAGTTAGTCGCTGAACCCTTGGATCAACCACCTTCATCCTCCCACTCTCCTCAGGGTCAGGCGCAATTGCAATATCTGTTTTTATTTCTCCATTGTGTCTTACATTACCGTCCAACAAAGCTACGTGGACCTTAGTGATTCCGGTCCCAGAATGATCTGCAAATTGATCTTTTAACCCAGCCAAAGCTTCAGGCGTACGGGCAAACACTAAAACTCCAGAAGTTTCTCTGTCTATTCTATGAGCAGCAGCAATACCGTCTTGATAGTGATATCTAAAAATCTCCTCCACACCAATTTTCATCTGTCGTCCATGATGGGTATTTACTCCGCTGGGCTTATTTACCGCCAATATATGGTCATCTTGATAAATTATAGCTGAGCGATGATCATGCATTAACCGGAGGGCAACAATTTCCCGCCTACCTGAGTTTGCAATATGTTTCTCCGGATCTCCCCCTCTTAATTCCATTTGCTTTTCATACCACTCTGATATTTCTTCCATTGAAGGCTCAACCTCCTCTATCCCCCCTCTTTTAATAGAAGAGTTTTTACGAACCAAAACTGATTGTCTCGTAGCAAGAACAGGTGCTTGATGTAAGTCAGAAGTATTTGGGACAGTTGATACAACAAATTTTTCGGATTCTTCATTAACATCTACTGGACTAATTTCTTTCTTTGGCTGATTCGATATTTTTAGAATATCTAAAAGTCCTGATCTTTCAGGTGAGGGTTCTTTAGTTGTTACCACTGTTACGCTACCGACTTTAGTTTTATCTTCCATTCCAGGATCCTCTTCTGCAATTGGGATGATCTCAGGCAAAATAGGCTTAGACAAGACTATATTAGAATCTAAGGAAAAAGGAGGAATTCCTAGCTTGAGATACTCACCTCTTAATCTTAAAACTCCCTGTGCTTGCTCAACAGCCTTTAAAGCACGGTCGACAGCGTTATCTATGTTAAATCGTCCTGCTCTCAGTTCACCAGCAATACTCCTTGCTTCAGCAGAGGCTGCTTCCTGCCTATTCTTAATAGTCCTGTCAAATGCGGCTTCCATAATTGCGAAAGTATATTTTAAACTTACTATGGCTTAAAAGCAAGCATATTATAGGTTTAAGCGGTTGACATATCAGCCTAGAAAGTGTATAAATCCCCCTACTATGAGTCAACCCGACAGACCAAGATCCGCTTTTAAAGCTTTTTTCGACACAGCCAAAACCGACTATGCCCAAAAAGCCGCAGGCATGGCTGAACGAGCTGGAGAGGCAGTATTGAATACGGCCACACTAGATCAGGCAACTAACTTACTACTAGGTGTCAAAAAAGTAGCTACTCTCGCACAAGGCACAGATGGCTTAGTCGATGACATACATCAAAAAATAACAGCTAAAGGACTTCCTATTCCTTCTGATAGAACACTCCTTGCTTTCGTGCCAGACACCAGCAAACAGGAGCCCGAAACTGAATCATCACCTCCCCATCCAATCAAACAGATCTTTGGAGTTATCGAATCAGAGACAAGGGAAGAAGCGTCTGCTCTCGCCAATTCTGCCAGCACCTATTTTAAAAATGGAGAATTTGATATGGGAATGGCTGAAGCAGATAGAAGCATTGAGGTCGCTAAAAAATCAACTGAAATAAATACTGTGGCAGAAGAAATAGTAGCATTGGTTAATGAAAGAGGATATGAGGATCTGTCTCCAGGGATATTAGAAAGAACCGCAATTATGATGTATGGTGAACAATATCGGAAACAGTCTAACTTAACAACTCCTTCAATCCCCCTCGCAGCAGCAGAACCAACACCATTTCTAACCGGGGACTTAGAAATTCTTAATGTCTCTGCGCCTGAAACTCCCACCCAGCCAGTCGAAGCTCCAGCTCTAGCAGCTGAACCACAAGTAACCCCCGTCACCCCAATAGTTGAAATAACTACTCCCTCACCTGACCCTGAGACTAACACTACTGTAGATCAGGGAGTAAAAGAAACCAAAATCGATGAAAAGTTACTAGAAATCAGACTTACTGGCAATGAATTAACACTTGGGGCGAGAAAAATAAATCTTACAGACGAGGAAAAAACTATTTTATTGAGGATACCCCTCAAAGGAGAAGGCATGATTAAATCAGTTGATGCAGCAGCAGGACTTTTTGAAGGTTTTGAAAGCAAGAATAAATTTGACAGAACAATGAGATCAATCGAAGCAAAATTAGCTTTTGTAACAAAAGGACAAGCATCAATGCATTCCAAACCTGGAATTAAAGGCGGAAGGTCATTAGATGGAGCCGTGATAAAAGTTATTGAACCTGATACTTCTGACGAAGCTAAAAATCCTGACACACGCCCAGTTGCTGGCTGGATAAATCCCTTACTAACTCCTCTTGCTCCTGCAGAATTAGGACCAATCTTAGGTCCTGAGCATATTGCAACACCTGCAGCTTTAATAACTGAAGAATCCAGACAACCCGAACCAACCAGCCCCGTTCAATTGACCATTGAAGGAGAATACTTAGTTCACGGAGATAAAAAATTAAAACTGAACCCCGCCGAAATTGCTATTCTGGAACGACTGCCTGATATTAAGGACGGTTACAAACGAGGCCCGGAAATTGGCGAAGGATTATTCCCAGGTTTAGTTTTTAAAAACAAGTTTAAAAAAGTCTATAACGCCTTAAGAAAAAAACTTGACGACTTAACCGGAAGGGATCTGATAAAAACACAAAAAGGTATGGGCGGTGGATTAGCTCTGGAAGGTGCTGTAATAGTCCGTTCTGAAACGAAACACGAAACAGCAGTACAACCACAAGAAGAACAAACAAAGGCCGAGCCAGCTGCTGTTATCGAAACTCAAACAACCGTGGCCACTCCTGAACCTACTACCATTCCTGTTGAATTACCGGCTGCTGTAATCGAAGCAGCCCTACCTTCTCAAAAAATCCTACCTACTGAATCAGTAAAAAATTCTACAGAAACAGCTGAAAAAACTGAAAATGGAGAAAGAGCAAAAACAGACATCTCTGTGAAAGACGAGGCAATCGTGAGATCATTACTCATCTTCAACGAAAAAACAGACCGTTTCGAACAAGCTACGGTGAAAACTGCCGCTGCTGAAGTTTACCAGGCAGAATTAGCAGAAATAGCAGATGAAGCAGCGAGACGAGATCAGGAAATTACTTATGCTGTCCAAATTAATTCCAAATTGAAAACCCTCGCTGCCTTAATCGTGGAGGGCAGGAATAGCAGAAAAAGCAGTGATATTACCGATTCAGAAAATCTTGCCGCTTTAGCTAAATGGGTTGACAGTTTAACATATCAAAACACACCCCTTTATACTGATTTTGGAGTCAAAGGACTTTATGAGACAATGAGCCGTGGTTATTCATTTGATGTAGTTAAAGAAATGTCTCGGGGAGTGTCTAAGAAAAACAAGGGTTCCCGCAAAGGTAGACGCTAATCTTCAGAGCTTGAAATAAATCTATCATTAGCCCTGGTATCGACCCCTATCCTCCAAACCCTATCTTCAGCTTTGCACCCAAAGCCTCAGCTAATCTTTTCAATAAACCAACTGAAGGATTCATTGTCATTGATTCGATTCGGGAAATAATAGCTTGAGTCGTGCTCGCCCTTTTTGCCAATTCTCTTTGCGAGAATTTTTTTTCAAGTCTAATTTTTATTAAGGCCCGGCTTAGCTGATATTCAGTCTCGGACTCTTCCCATGCTTTTTTGAATTCAGGATTTTTAAGTCTCTTTTTTAGATCATCTTCTACTGTATATAATTTTCTTTTCATAACGAAATGATATCTTATACGATATCAACCTGTCAACTCCTGACTTAACTTCCATTCTGTAAAACGGTTTCTGGCCTTCTTTAATTCCCTTGTCGGAGTCTTTTGTTTCTTTTTATTAAACCCATGCAGCAACAAAACATAAAATTGAGTGGGAACTATATAAATAACCCTCAAATTGTCTTTACCAAGAATCCGGATTTCCCAAAAAGGAGTCCCCTCCAGTTTCTTGAGGTGAGGAATTACAGAATCCAGGCCATGCTCTCTAATATTGTGAAAAATCCTGAGGAGCTTCCCCTGTTGTCCGAGACTCAATGAATCAAGAAAATCACTTACCGGATTTTCTTCCTGAAAAGTGTAATAAACCACCTGCCAAATTGAGGCCATCTTATTAACTTTCTCTGCGAAGCACTTTCTTCCAAACCAAACCTAAATTAAACTTCAAAGCATAAAGTCCGATTATTCCAGAAGTTAATATAAACACTAAACTCAACGCATGAATAATGATTGTTGAAGCCGACACATAAGTTTCATTCAAGCCAAGCCCAAAGCTAAATACCGCCAAACCCGCAGCCTCCGCTGACCCAACATACCCAGGAGCCGCCGGAATAAGAAAGGTCAGAGAGTTAAGCATTGAACCAAGCCAGGCCTTAAGTATTGGCAAATTAGGAATAAATGCCCCTAAAATTACATACCAGGACATCCCCTCCATGAACGTTGCCAAAACAGTTAAAGCCGTTAAAGCCGCCCCTCTTTTTCCGCTCCCCTTAAGCAGTGAAAAGCATTCAATAATAAAATAGCTGAACTCCAAAAACTTCTCTTTTAAAACTTTAATAAATAATAACTTACTGATAGTTCTGGCTAAAAATCTGAATAACTCAGGCTTCGCTACAATTAAAACAATCATCAAAGTCAGACCTCCTGCACCAGCAAAAAGAAAACCATTAAATTGTTGAGGCAAATTTGTCGGCACGACCGATAGAAGCAGTAGAGATAAGCCTAAAACAGCCCAAAAATCTAAAAACCTATCCAAAAACACCCAGACCACCGCTTTACCAAAATGAAGTCCATAATCAGTCGATAAATAAACTCCCTTAGCAATCTCTCCTAACCTAATCGGGACCGTAAAAGATAACAGCTGACTCAGAAAAGTTAGATTGATTATTCTTAATGCCGGAATATTTACCGCCTTCGATAACAAAATTTTGAATCGTATTGCCTTAAGAACACTTGCTGATGCTGCAAAAACCAAAGCTGGAATCAGAATAAATGGATTAAAACTTTCCAGAGCATGAATAATTTCTTGAACATCAACCAATCGAAACCAAAAATAAATTAAAACAGCCCCGATTGCTGTATTAATCCCAATCCTAATTATTGTTTTAATCATCCGATTATTATATGGCTGTTTTAAACAATTTAGCAACGTAACAATTGAACAATCCAACGATTAAAGATAACATACTTCTAATGCCAAACATTAGCATCAGCAAACGCGACCGTATAATTATTGCTTCGATTCTTATACTTGCTCTGCTGATCCCTACCGGCACTTATGTTCTTTCATTAAGATTCAAAACTCAATCATCCGCTAGCCAATATAACACTCCTGTCACCTCAGCAAAGCCCAATCCCACGACCTCTTCTAAACTTCAAGACGCGCTTGATCGCTTAGCCCAAAGTGAAAAATCAAATGAAAATGGAACTCAAACTACTACTGATACCGGAGAAGATGAATCTGATCTAAATGACTCTCAATAAATTCTCGGTCCAACTTTAGGCTTCAGCATCATAGTTCAAGGCCGACCTCTTGATAATCAAACAACCAAAGCATTTCTGGGAATTGCTGCCGGCCAGCCGACCGCCAGACCTACCTACTTACTCTCATTCATGGTTAATGTCCCTGCCTCAGGCTCATTTGATGGAATTTCCCTATCAGGTCTCGATACCGGTCAAACTTATACTGCCTACTTAAAAGGCGAGTCCCAAATCGCCACCTCGTCTTCATTTGTAGTAAAAGCAACCCCCACTAGTCTAGCCGCTCTAAATCTGCTGACTGGCGATGTTAATGAAGATAATGTGATTGATAATTTAGACTACAATTTAGTCAAAGCTTCCATAGGCTCAAATCCAGCATCCTCAAAATGGAATGCCCTTTTTGATTTCAATTTAGATAATGTTATTAATTCCTGGGATTTAAATATAGTCCTATCTAATTTAGGTAAAATCGGCGCTTCCGGAGCTTGGTATTCCTACTCTCCAATTGCTTCTTCCTCAGCTCAAACCTCCTCACTTATTACAACCCCCAGCACCGGCTCGATCAGTGGTGAAATTACCACCGGAACCCAAAATGAGAATCGCCCCGGCTACTGGATGTGGGTCCCCAATTAATTTGACTTTATAGGCCTAAAGAAGATACAATCTCTGGCCATGATCGAACATATACCGTCTCTAAATCCGATTCATCTGCGCAAGATAACCTCAGATCTTCGCTCGACTAGTACATCAGAACCCGGTCGTACAGAAGATGGTGGCATCATAATCAAAATTGCCAGAGAGATCTCCCCATTATTATCAGCTTTAGGAACTAACACTGATAACCACAGGCGTGTCAGAGGCTCAATGCCTGTGCGAACTCTTAAACCAAACCTACTATCTGAAATTAGATTCACAGATTCTTCAAAAACAACAGTTCCCGTTCCTAAACTAGAAGCTCTACCCGCACCAGCGGATCCTGTATCTGAAAAAAGCGACACAGAACCCTGGATCCCTGACCCAGTAAGCCTCTATCTTAAAGATATAAAACGACCCCTATTAAAGTTCCCCCAGGAGGTTGAATTAGCTAAACAAATTGAAGCCGCAGTAGAAGCACGGAAAGCAATAGAAAGCGGCTCAAGCTCAGAGAATATTAAACATCTGCAGTCAGCAGTAGACTTAGGAGATCAGGCCAGGACAATTCTAACTGAATCTAATTTAAGACTAGTTGTTAACGTTGCCAGAAAATATATGCATCGAGGATTACCACTAGGCGATTTAATTTCGGAAGGAAATATAGGATTAATGAAAGCCGTAGAAAAATATGACTACAACAGAGGGTTTAGATTTTCTACCTATGCCACCTGGTGGATTAGACAAGCCGTCTCACGATCCCTCGCTGATTTATCCCGCACAATCCGCACCCCAGTTCATCATGTCGAATTTGTCTCACACGTATTAAGTGCTAACGAGAGATTAACACAAATACTTCAAAGGGAGCCAACGAACAAGGATCTTGCAGAGCTTCTGGGAGTTCCTGAGGAGAAGGTCGAACTAGGATGGAGAGCAACTTATGCACCAGCCTCCATTGATATGAGAGTTGGTGAAGATGCGGGAGCGAAATTAGAAGACTTCATTCCTGATGAAACAGCAGAGGCTGAAATCTATGCTGGAGCTGAAAAATCAGATATAAGTAAGGTCATTAAGCGGGCATTTAAAGTCGCTGGACTTAATCCAAGAGAAATATCAGTCATACAAATGAGATTTGGCTTAGATACCGATATCGAAGAAGGGAGAACTCTTAATAAGGTAGGAACTGAAATAGGCGTAACTAGAGAAAGAATCAGACAAATAGAGGCAAGTGCCATGCGTAAACTCAGAAAACCGGAAATTGCAGAATTATTGCGCGGGTATTTATCCTAAACTCTTCCTTAAATGCGCACCTTTTTCTACCAAATCCTTTGTTGATTTTCCGGCTAAAACTGCCTGCAAAACCTTGGCTGAAATCTTCTGATGTTCTATCTCGTCCTTCGTAATAGGCTCTAATTTATAGCCCAAATACTCTTCAATCCCTAAAACATCCTCCTCAATTCCCTTAAAAAACTTATTCTTTAATGCTAAAGTCTTCAAATTTTTCTTATTCAAAAACGCCCCTGCTTTTCTTAAATCCTGCCTAATATTCAAATAGAATTTTTCTAGAATATCCATCTTATTAGAACCCTTAATACTTAATACTTGACCCAAACCCCTACCACTCCCAATCAATTCAGGCGGCACTCCAATCGAATAAAGAGCAGCTGTGAATCCGATTGCCCGCGGTAGACGGACCTTACCTAATCCTCTTGAGTAACCAAATAGTCCAACATGTTGCACTCTCTCCCTTCTTTTAGGCAAATCGCCAGCAATCTGATTGATTATTTCTGCCAGTCCTTCTATAGTTGGCTTATAAAACCCTTCAAAAGTTTTCATCATCTCCAAAATAACTTCTCTTTCAGAAACTAGAACCCGCTCCGCTTTTCCTCTTGGTAGTAACGATTCTAATTTTTTTATCGCAGCAATAACTTCATTCTTTGGATAATCATAACGAAACGCGCTCTGCAACAGCGCCGTTCTAACCCCCCGGTATTCGTTTGTAAAACTATCCACAGTCTCCGGAGTCAAACCTCCTCTGAATGGTAATGATGCCGATCCAATAATCGGATACAAAGGTATTTGATATTTTTCCTCAAAGCCTGCAAAATCTGAAAGAGCCAGTTTTATAGCTAAAATAGTCGGTATCATCCCTGAATTTAAAGCTGGATCAGACCGCGCAACATACGGCCTGATATAAATAGGCAGTCTCCCAAACTTTGATCCATAAGCTTTTATATATTCCTCTAATATCTTTCCGGAATTAGCAATCGTATCGACATCTTCAAATAGTGGAATCACTTTAATTGATTTAAGAGGCACTTTCTCCATTCGGTAAAGCTTGTGCTTAAGACCTGCCATCTCATTAAACGCTTCATGAATCTCCATCATCTCCGCAGGCCCTGTTGTCATAGGCAAAATAACCTCAAATAACGGCGTATCAGGCAGATTAAACTGTTTGGCCATTGCTGCCGCAGAAATAAGATTCATAAATGCCCGACCCAATCTAAACTCTGTTTCTACTTGCGGATTAGGTAATCTAAAAGTTAAAAATCTCTCCTGACCAATCGGGTTATCTTTAAAGAATTCATAATATTCCTGTAAAAGTCTCTCCATCACTGATTCATCAACTAATTTTCCCTCCCAATCCCACTTATATTCGGAAACCCCAAGGTCCGAGAAAGATAAAAAAAGCTCCTTAGTTTCCTCCGCAGTTGAGATGAAGGCTGTGCCTTCCTTCCAGTAAGGAACAGAAGCATGATCAGGATGTTGGGAAACCATAGTCGCCGGAATTTTACGCATTGCACTCATACTCTGCGATTCTACCCTTTACGTAGTAAATGGGCAAGGTTCCCTTAAATTTTGCCCCAGCAAAATGAAAGCCTTGCTTTACCCTTTACGTAGTAAATGGGCAAGGTTCCCTTAAATTTTGCCCCAGCAAAATGAAAGCTCTGCTTTATCTTTTATTTTTAATAAAAGCAAGGCACTGATTCTTCCTCACCAGACTTTGGATCACATTGACACAATAAATGGCTTATATTAATATCCCACGATGCCAACTAATGTTGAAATATTTACTGAAGGAGAAGGTCCTGCTGAGAGAGTGACACTGGAATCGACTTCAAAATTTGAGATGTCTTATTTTACTGGAACCAAGCCAACTTATCAGTTAACTTCAGTCCAGACTCAAACGCAGGAATTTCCCTCCGTTGGTGATCTCGTTGAAGAAAACAATAGGGAGCGCCGTGGGAGTAGCTACAGAGCTGCTATCGGAACCAGCATATTAGTGGCACTAGCATTAAAGGGAGCTGAGCAGATTTCTCAGGCGGCAACAGGCAGTTATGCCGGAAATCCTTGGGTTGATGCTGGGGTTGATTTAGGGGCTCTGATCGGAGGTGCGATCGCATTTCAGAGTGGACTGAGAGGTATTTTTCAGACTAATCGTGTCTCAGCAAAATTAAACCAGCTAACAAACCAGGGTGTAAACTCGATTCTACCGAGGAGAGATCAATTAAGGTAATCTATTTAAAACTGAGGCTGGATTTGCGTATAAATCTTCACACTATTATCTTTAGCAAAAATTATAGCTGTATCAAAATCATACTTAACCTCCTCAAAGTTTTTACCAAATAAATTATCTAGCATCTCAACCCCAAGTTCCGCTTTCAAATCCGCATCTTTTTTCTTAACCCTTAAAATAATCGGGCTCTTCTGAACCAAACTAATAAAGTTGGCATGATATGGTAGTACATCAAATTTCCCCATCGAATTGACAGAAGATACAGCATATGCTTCTCCTTCAAATATCGTTTGAGTCGGGGAAATAATCTTAACTTTCAAAACATTCGTATCCATAGGTTATTTTTCAGAAAACTCGGAAAAACTCTGAAACCAATAAATCAAAATCCGGAAAGTCTGATTTTCTGAAATTCCGGCAATCTGAGTTCTTCTGAGTCTTTCTAGAAATTATTTAATATCCTTAATATTCCCCACATACAAAAACTTCTCTTCTGGTATCGCATCTAATTTTCCGGAAATAATCATTCTAATATCAGCCACAGCCTGAGCTCTCGAAACATACACCCCAGGCTTCCCCGTCTGAGCTTCAGTCATAAAAAACGGTTGAGTCAGAAAGTTTATAACTTTCTTAGTTCTTTGATACAGCAGTCTGTCCTGCGCCGATAACTCTGATTCTCCGACAATCGCCACAATATGCTCAAGCGCTTTATATTCCGATAACATTTTCTGAAATTGAATTGCCACCTCAAAATGTTCATTACCAATAATTGATCTTTTTAAAGCCGATGTCGAAGATGCAGACAAATCAATCGGCGGATATAAATTATGCTGAGCTACACTTCTAGATAAAACAATCGCAGTATCAAAAAACGATGTAATCGCTGTAACTGCTGGATCATTTGTTTCATCAGCCGGCACATAAACCGTCTGAACCGACGTAATAGAGGCATTTACAGTTGAGACTAATCTGTCCTCAAGTTGCGACAATTCGGTTAACATAGTAGCCTGATATCCTTGCTCTGAAGGTAGTGTCCCCAGCAATGTTGCCAACTCATTTCCAGCCTGAACGAATCTAAACATATTATCAATAAACATCAGCACATTCTTTTGATGTGTGTCCCTAAAATATTCAGCAATCGATGCCGCAGCCAAGGCTACTCGGAATCTTACTCCGGCATTCTCATTCATATTTCCTAAAACAATCGCTGTAGATGGCAAAACTCTTGTTTCAAATAATCTTTGATACAACTCCTGACCTTCCCTAATACGCTCTCCAACTCCTGCAAAAACAGACACTCCGTTATGACGAAGCGTAATGTTATGCAAAAGCTCAGTAATCAAAATTGTTTTACCAACTCCCGCCCCTCCGACAAATCCGGTTTTTCCTCCATCCAAAATCGGAGTCAGAAAATCAATCGCTTTAATTCCCGTTTCCAAAACTTTTGAGTTCGTCGCAATAGTATTAATAGACGGAGTTTTTGAATAAATAGATCTCCTTTTCCCTGGCGTAAAAGGCTTACCGCCATCAAGCGGATTACCAAACAAATCAACTGCCCTGCCTAATAATTCTAAAGTTTCCGGAACTGATAACTGAGAATTTGTTCCACTAATTTTCATCCCCCTATACAACTTATCCGGATCAGATAAAATTAAACAAGACACATACTGCTTTTCCTGGAAAAAAACTTCCAGACAAACACTTTTATCCTCAGGAGAAATTAAAGCCTCATTCAGCCCAGGCAGCCCACCGCCTGAAGATTCTACTTGAGCAATCTGACCCTTTACAGACACAATCACTCCTTCAAAGGTTTGTTTTACTTCTTGAGCTAATTTTTCTTCAACCATATTTTCTACCTTCCATCCTCTACGGTCTAAACCCTACTTTTTATGCATTGCTGCAATTGTTTCCAAAATTCTGGCATTTTGGATACTTCGTTGTGCGTTTATAAGCGACAGTTGCTGAGTTGATAAATATTTTTCAGCCTCATTTTGAGCACTGTCCATCGATATTAACCTTGATGCTGTTCTTGCAAGTTCTGCTTCTAAAAACGTTGATTCTAAAAGCAAAACCTTAATTTGATTATCAAAAAAATCAGCCATAATTTTAATCTCCGGCTCAACAATATAATTGTTATACTCATCCACCATAGATTGCGAATCTTTAGATTTCATATCAACTTCCTGTTCTGAAAGAGTTATGTCGGCAATAACCGGTTTTTGCAGCATAACGCTTTGAAATTGCGGATGAAAAACCAGCACCTTAGAATAATCCTGCACTAGATTAGATAATTTTACAAATTCGGCATTAGTGGGAAAGTCAGACTCTAGAATTAGCGGCGTATAAGACAACGCATAATTCATTGACTTTAGAGCCTCAATTCCGCTCCTTCCTATTACAACTTTATCTGCCCTTATCTTACTTATTTGAACTATAAAGAATTCCAAGAGCTCACCAGTAATCTTTCCATAAAATCTCTCATTAGACGTTAAAAGGAGAACCAGCGTTTTACCATTTTTAACCGGCCGGGCAATCCTCCTTTTTCTGGCTACTGCATTAATAAGTCCATAAATTCCTGACAAATCATGAAAAAACATTCTATTTCTCTCCACCCCATTTCTAATTTTTTTAAGCTTCGAGGATGCTATCTGAGTGAAAGCCTGAGTTATTTGTCTCAAAGACTTTGCCTCCTGTATTGCTTCAAGTATTTCTTGTGTTGTCATATCGGACCCGCTTCCTAATATTACGAATTCCCATCTATCTTATCAGTCGCTGTATCATTTTTACCGGATGCTGCTTCTGCAACAACTTCCTCTTTTGATGATTTCACGTTCACAAGATACTTACTTATTATCGGCAGTAAAAGAGTCAGCTCCTTAATAAATTCTTCCAGACTCTCCAGTATCGGAACCTTCTTCAAAAATTCATTCAGCTGCGGATCGCTGCTTAAAACATCTAGAATAACCAGCTTTGCTTTCTTAATATATTCCGCATCCCGCTCTAAAAATAATGGCGTAAAAGCCAATCCTAAAAGTAATGTCTGAGCCGGAACTAAAATTTTGGTTGAATTTTCTTGATTTAATAACTCATCCAAAATCTCTTTTTGTTTCAAAATAAGTCTTGTTTGAAATGGCAGTTCTGCTGAAAATTTACTAATTGTCTCCAGCTCTGCAGCTTTAGCTAAAAGCTCCTTGATTCGGCCAGAAAGTAAATTCTGCAGCCTCTTTTGAGTTTGCCTGCCAACCCTGGTAACTGACAGAGATATATCAACAGCTGGAGTTTGCCCCTGATTTCTAAAAGTCGAATTGAACAACAAATGCCCATCAGTCATACCTACTAAATTAGTGGGTAAAAATGTTGCAAAATCTGATAAATTAACCTCAAGAATCGGGAAAGCAGTTATCGATCCGCCTCCATTCTCTTCTTTAAAATACCCCGCTCTTTCAAAAAGATGCGAATGCTGATAAAAAATATCTCCAGGATATGATTCTCGTCCCGGAGTCTTCCCAGACAACAAAGAGATCTCTCTGTATATCTTGGCATGAGAACCTATATCATCCAAAATGAGTAAAACATCGCGTCCTGTTTTCTGGAAATATTCTGCCACTGTAAACGCTGTTTGAGGAGTTAAGTAAATTAATGGTGCCGCCTCAGACGACGATGCAGCAATAACCACACTATATGAAATCGCCCCCGTACTATTTAGAACCTCCAAGAATGATTTTAATTGACTGATAGGTTTACCAATAGACGCATAAATACAGATCACATTGTTTCCTTTTTGATTTAAAATTAAATCAATCGTAAAAGCTGTTTTTCCTGAGTGGGCATCTCCCAAAACCAACTCCCTTTGACCTTTTCCAATCGGAATCAGAGTATCAACTAGCGTAATACCAGTCACGAACTGTTCAGTTATAAATTTTCTTAAACTAATATTTGGAGCCTTCCTATCAAGCTCACTTTTAGCCTCCTTGCCTGTATTCAAAACCCTTTTACCATCAATCGGCACACCCAATGGATTAATCGCCCGGCTTAACAAATGCTCACCCATCTCAATCGATAGCCGAGTATTACTTCTTTTAAATAATTCCCCTGGATTTACAACCCCTTCATCCAGCATTAAAACTTCTACCTGATTTTTATTTAAAGAATTAACCCAGCCTCTTTTCCCCTTTTCCGATACCACTAAATCATTAATTTTAGCGCTGGGCATACCGTCAACAAACACTAAAAAATCCCGACTGGATATCGCATAACCGACCTCTTGATTTACTGCAGCCTGAGGAGAAATAGGATCACTCATTGTTTAAAATACTTTCTGAATTCCTCAATAAGTAAACTTTTATTCTTAGATATCTTAGCCTTCAAAGAGTAATCTTTGTAAACTCCGTTATAAACAATCGCACAACCGCCAATCAATGCCGGATCAATTTTTACATTAAAAATCAGTCTTTCATTTTTTAAACTCTGCCTCAACCATACTCCAACATCCTGAATTTGTTTTTCCTCAGGCACAAAAACAAAGTAAATTGTTAACGGATTCAAATTAGAAATGAATTTATCTATATGTTCACTCATAGCGCTAAACTGATTGCTGGTTATTCCCTTTAAAACACCTTGGTCAAACCCCTCCAGCCATTTTTCTAGATCATTCTTTTCACTTTTAACATCGTCCTTAACCTCGTCTTGATCATTTCCCTTATACAGCTTTCCCGACAATTGCATTCTTAACGCCTGAAAGCGCCTCTTAAAACTATCCGCCGTATACGTATCTTTCAATATTTGATCCAGTATTTTTTCTTCCAATCGCAACAATTTCCTTTCTTTCTGGCAGCTTTAGCTGCCATCTATATAAAATAATTTGTGAGATCGCTTTAGAGCGAAGCTCGCAAGGTTTCCTTACTTGAACTTGCCAGTGGTAAGTTCTTGACAAGGGCTTTTAACTTTCAGCCTTAGGTCCCACTTTCAATAAATTAAACTAAAAACGACTCCGATTTAGCCTTCTCCAAACTTTCATAAACCAAATCCATCTGATCTTTTAGGTTCAAGTTCTTCGCTAAAACTAGACTTAAAGTCTTCTCCAGCATCGCCACAATATTTTCATCAATAATATTCATCTGCTGAACTTTATAAGTATCAATTAACTGTCTGGCAGATTTCAGCTCTAAATCAACTGACAGCATCATTTTCTGCTCACTTTGAAGTAAAAAGTCCGCCATCTTCTGCTCAAAATTTTCAAATAATTGATTCACCCGCTCTCTGGCCCCTTCCCAATTCGCCGCCTGAGCTTTTTGGGACTGCTCTTGCAAATTCACTAAATGAAGATCAAAACTCTTTAAAGAAGCATCGGTTTTATTATCAAGCACTTGTGTTAAATGAAGAATAAACTTCTCAAATTCAGCTTCTTTAGCTTTAACACTTTCCTCAACTGTCAGGGCTGCCTGTCCCGTCTGCTTTTCTTCTTCCTGTAAATAAGAAGCCAGTTGTT
>CXWK01063047.1_pt1 | contig 26095 bp, 29 predicted proteins | sample 590851 | NCBI WGS metagenome assembly CXWK01 (sample SAMEA3498364, study PRJEB10139) | wastewater metagenome | biome: wastewater treatment plant; material: activated sludge | place: Denmark | collected 2014-08-01
TCCTCGGATACAGCGGGGGATATCCTAATCAGGCCGACTCCTGCCATTCCCACCCAGACCGTGAACACCCCCGGGCAGGCGCATGCCCCACAAAAAATCACTAAGTCTTTGTGCGGCCCAGCGGACTAGGGCATTAGGGGAATGCCCGGCCCAACGGACTAGCCGGTGAGCGCCATTGGCGGGTGTGCCCGAAGCAAAAAAGCCCGGCGCGCGCATCGGGTGTCATTCCTACACGCCACCCTCCAGCATGCAGGCCCCTACCACTTTGTCCGTTGTCCTCGGCAAGCGCTCTTCCAACTTTGCTGCTCCCGCGGCTAAGTCTTTCAAGCGAGAGAATGCGATTGTAGCAGGGAAAAATTCACTTTTTCTCTTCTTCAAGCGCTGCCCGTGTCATTACACGGACACTTTCGTTCACCGCTGCCACTGCCAGCAGAGAGAAATCGTTGTTTTCTCTGAGACGCTCCATCCGGAATTGTTCGACCAGTGGAGAGCAAATGGCACGGTGGAATTCCCCAAGGATGAGCGCGTGGACATGGTTTTCCACATGGACTACGGCACCATTGCATCGGATTCCGTTGCGATTTCTTTCAGTCTTCGCACGATCGTGACACAGGACGATCGAGAGGAGGATTGCGATCTCTACTACGACCTCGGTTACTTCGAGCACGACAATTACAACACGGCACACGAGCTTCTTCTTGCACTGAACGACTGGGTAGATTGCGCTTTCAGCGCTCTCGAAATCCAGCCCACCGACGATCGTTTCACGGCGTTTTGGAGTGCATTTGGAGGACGAATGATGATGGAAATCGCTTCCATGATCGTTTTGCGTCGCGGTGGTGAAGTTTATTTTCCGCCGCAAGTTTACGAGGAGTTGGGACGCGCTAGAAGTGTGATTCCCTACACTCTTCCGCAGTACGATGCGACTTACGACGAGATGTTTTCCTATTCTCCCGATTCTCCTCCTGCTTCTCCACCTCCCTGTGACGAATTCGTCGATCTTTGCTCTTCTTCTTCCGAGTCTGATTCCGATTTTTCGGACGATTCTGATGAAGAGATTTACTATTCTGATTTTTGATGTTACGATAAATAAAAATCACCTACACCAGGTGAAAATGACTAAGTCTTTTCAACCGAGCGATGGCCTCAGGCTGTCCAGCAGAAAAATCACAAAGTCTTTGTGCGCCGGTTTCCATTTGGGGCGTACCGCGCCCGCCCGCTGTAGCGCCACGCACCGTGTGCCCATGGGCAAAATCTCACAAAGTCTTTGCGCGCCGATTTCCATTTTAGGCCGCGTTTGCCCGGAGCGTTATCTACACGAATTCCACTAAGTCTTTTGGCGCTGCCCGGGCAAACTCGCCCGTTATAACTCGCCCGTTATAACTCGTCCTAACTCGTTCCCGCCATTCGCACTCGTCCCGGTTTGGAAACTCGCCAGCCGCCCAATCCGAAACTCGCCGGTGTTCGCGAACACATAGGGCACCCTATAAAAGTCGCGCGCCGCTGCCCGATGCCACACTTGCTTGCTCGCCCACTCGTCGCAACATGTACTTCCCCACTCGCGTCTTCTCGCTCTGCAACCCCCTCTTCTGGGAACAGGCTCGTCCCGGTGACCTGCTCAAGGTCGGAGATTTCACCACTCAGGTGATCTCGTCATCGTCGGTGGGCGAGGTGCCGGTCCAGTGGTTGCCAGATGACGAGGCGGAAGAGATCTCGCGTCCGTTCGTTGCCACCTACTACGGTGAGCGAGATGGCATTTTGCGCCCCGAGACTCCGCCTCCGCCTCCTCCGCCCCAGGAGGAAGTTCGCATGCGCCAGCCGCCCAACCAGAAGCGGCTGCATCGCGAGGCCAAGCGTCGCACTCGCCCAGTGCAAGTGACTCGACCTCGCCCAGTTCGCTACTTTCTGCGGACTCGTCGCGCTCCGACGCCCACCGAGCGCCCTCGCACTCGTGCATTTGTGCGTCGCATCGTGCGCGCCGCCGAGGAACTGCGCCAGCACGGCGAACTGAATCTCGCCACTGGCATCCTCATGATCGCCGGCCTTCAATGAACCAGCAGACAATAAAAGTCACGTGACCTCTATTCTCCAGCCGCCCTAAGGAACCATTTAAGGATATTACACATAATGGTTCCTTGAGGCGTGCTTCTCGTCCGTTAAAAGTCGCATGCGAAACACTCGCCTAAAAAGGAAACTCGCCTGGACTTCTAACGGCGGAGGCACGCCTTAAGGAACCATTTAAGGATATTATGTATAATGGTTCCTTTGGGCGTGCTCCTATCGGGTCGCTAGAACCATGTCCCAAAAAGGAAATCGCTTCCAGGAAGTCCCGCGAGTGTTCATGAACGCGTCCTGTGCGCTATTTAGGCGCCGCGGTGGCTCATTTCGTCATTCTCTGCCCACGATGCCCCGCACCAAGAAAGCACGAAAGACACCCGGCGCCACCAAGAAACCACGTGCCATGGACCTACCAGTGTTGGCCGACAAGCGCTGGGAGCTCTACAAGCACTATCCAGTGCGCCTGGGACGCCAGCGGCCATGTGGAGTGCACGAGACCTACCGCAAACTCAACCCCGACGCGCTTTCGGCCGCCATTGTGCCGATCTACATGCGCCTCGGCGACTTTCTCGATCACCCCGAGCGCTATCCGACTGACACCATGGTGCACTTTAGCACTCCGCTGAGTCGCATGGTCGAGCTACTGCGCGACGGCAAACTCGACCCGCGCCAGTTCCCCGAGATGTTCCCCAACCCCCAGGTGGTCATGCCCGACCAGCCACCACACGAGTGTCCCGACGGCGTGCGCTGCTGGAGCTGCGAGGCGGCCCGACGCGGCATGGCTTTCATGCCCGGTCGCGAGTTGCACGAGTCGCTCACCCGAGTGGCACTGGCCCACGTGACCGAGCGCTACGACCGCTATGTGACCGAGGCCATCCGCGACGAGGCAAAACTCGCTGGCGCTCCGCCCTTTCCCTTCCAGCCACAGACAGTGGTGCTACCCAAGTTCATGCCCGAGAGTCTGGTGGGCCAGCAACTCGCCCAGATGGTCATTGACTACGAGAGCGACGAGGACGGAGAGGCGGAGCAGGAGGTGGTATGGCCGCTGCCGAGCCACTCGCTGGACTTGCAAGGCGAGGAAGTGCCGCTGCCGCTGTACGATGTGTGTACAGGCACCAGTTCATTCGAATTGTGACAATAAACACACGCATTTGATCAAGCCGGGTGGCCCAATCGCACCCGTGTCTCGCTCAGCCCGAGGACCATCGACTGGTAATGGCTCTGGACTCGAAAGTATTCGCCGTACTTCTGCTCTTCCTGGCAACGCCGTAGTCGCTGCTCAATGGCCCTGCGCTCTTGTTCCTGCTCGCGGTCGCTCAGCTTCAAGTAGCGCTCGTAGTGCGCCATGGCCTGGTGGTGCACGAGTGCCTGTTCGCGCACCAAGTAGTGCTGAAGTTGTTGACTCGGCGTGGACATGAGCGAACTAGTGCCAGGCCAAGAGCAGACTGCTTGCCACTCCGAGCGCTAGACCAAGCCATTGGGTCGCGCTGTAGCGCTCGCCCTGCCAGATCCCAATGGCGCCCCCGGCCAAGTTCGAGAAGGCGTTCCAGAGCCCGTTGGCCACTCCCAGACCGCCTCGCTCGACCGCACGCACCAGCACGAGCGCAGTGCCGGCGTAGACCCCGGCGGCCCCGACGCGATAGAGGTCCCCGGCACCGGCGGCGGCGCGCTTGACCAAGTAGAGCGCCAGGAGCTCGAACAGCTCGACCAATGCCGTGTAGCGGACCAAAGTGGTGTTCATGAACGCCAGGTGGGAGATGCCAGTGCACAGGCGCATAGATCGCTCGTCATTCCACACGCACCGAGCAATGGACAACATCCCCACCGCTGCACAGACTGCACACGAGCGCAAGCGCCTGGCCCGCATTGAGCAATTCGAGCGCAGTGCGCGTGCCCATGACATCTTGGCTCAGTGCATGTCTCGTGTCTCGCCTAGCACTGGGCTTGGCGTCGTGCGCGCCCTCGATGCGCTGATCCAAGAGCTCTGCACCGCCTATCCGGACCTCGGGCACAGCGAGGACGTTGCCGTGGAGCTGCTTCGAGCGGCCATTGACGTCTACACGCCCCAGGAGGAGCGAGTGCGCACACTGAGCAAGGCCGCGCGAGCCCGTGTCGAGAACCACCGACGCGAGTCGCTGCTGGCGCTCGAGCAGAGCAAGCGAGCGCGCGAGGGACGCAAGCGCAAGGCCCAGGAGGAGCTTGCCAAAGAGGGAATTGTGGATCCCGATGCCGAGGCACGCGAGCCGGTGCCCGGGGACAAGCGGCGCCAGTCGCGTCCAGAGCGCCCGCTGGTGACCGTGCTTGACTCGGGCAGCGTGAGCAGCAAGCGCCAGCGCATCGAGGCCCCGCGGGCTAGGCTAAGCCCCGAGGCCGCTGGTGGCGAAAACGTTCATGAACACTCGAGCGACAGTGAATAAAAAGGGCGCGCGCCCGATTTTTTGTCATTCCGCTTGCCGCCCGATGACCCTCGCGACACTGCGCCGACTGGCCGACGCCTTGCGACTTTGCCGCACACCGGACCACCGCATCATGCGCCTACACGACGAGCGCGGCCATCGGTTCGCCGTGTTTGAGAACGACCAGGCACTGCGCCAGTACTTGCAACTGCACGAGCACGAGCTCGAGAGCATGGAGTTGCACACGGTGATCCGGGGCAACCAGCCACGCACGCTGCACATGGACTTTGAGGTGAACCTCACGGCCAACGAGGACCAGCGCGAGCTGCGCGAACGCCTCGAGGACTCGCTGGTGCACTATCGCACGGCGGTGTTCAACGAGGTGCTGCGCCAGCGATGTGGCATGCGCTACGACCAGGAGCACTTGATGGAGGTGCGCCGATGCGAGCGCGACCCCGATGCCCCGCACCAGACCCGACTGTCGGTGCACCTGGTCTGGCCCCAAGTGGTCCTCCAGGACAACATGGCCGAGTTGCGCTGCGTGGTTCTCGTCGGAGAACTCGCGCGTCAGCTTGGGGCCCGTGTGTTGCACGACCATGCGCTCTACCGAGTCGACCCGGACCTAACCAAGTGCCACTCACTGCGTCTGGCCGGCTGTGCCAAGTACCCCGTGCGTGCCCACGAGGTGTTGCACTTGCGGGGCCCCCATCCCCACTATCAGCATGACCCGAGCTGGGTGGACCGCGAGGACTGCGACGGCATGGTGCGTTTCACTCTGCGGGCCGAGCAATTCCCAGTGGCGCCAGAGGAGGCTCGGTTGGTCCCTCCGGCGCCTGCACAGACCGACGCTCCTCGTGCCCGGCCGAACCCCGAGCTCATGTCGTTCCACGCGCGGTGCTTCGGCCCCCGGCCCTTCGACGACTGTGACGCCTGGCGGGCACCTGACACAGTGCACTTCCGCCCCCGAGCACCGCTGCTGGCACTGGCCGGCATTCGCGGAGTGGATGAGGTGCCTTGGCGCAAGCTGGCCTACCTACACCTGTCGAGCAGCAGTGAGCAGGACCGCTCGTTCGAGAGCTTCTGGCGCACCCTCGAGCATCTGCGACCACGCATGCTCCAGGATCGCCAGCGGCGTCGTGAGAAGTACCGCGAGCGCTACCAATCGTTCCAGCGCTGGTTGCCACACTGGCCTCGGCCCTACTCGCTTCAGGCCATGCTGCGCTTGCTTGACCTGGACCAGAGCTGCCCCGACGCACTGGCCCAGCTGCGCTTCTGTCCACTGAGCACCCGCGACTGCTTCACCAACTACGCGGTGACATGCGAGCGCACCACCCAGCGGGTGTTTGTCGAGTGCTTCTCTTGTGGCAGCCGCCGCATCGTCGGAGAGGTCGGCGACCAGCATCGCTCGGTGCACTACTTCTGCTCGCACTACCTGAATCAGCACTTGGGGTTCGACACGCTCGCGCCCCAGCGCACCACGCTCGCAGTGTGCTCGAACATGGGCACTGGCAAGACCACTTGGTTGCGCGAGCAGCTCCAGCACCACGGACACCAGTGGCCCCGAGTGCTTTGTGTGAGCGTGCGCCGCTCGCTGGCCGATTGTCTCTCGGAATCGCTCGGACTCAAGGACTATCGGCAACTGCGAGGCGACTATGCAGGCTACCTCGAGGACGAGAAGAATCCCCGCCGCTGGATGGTGGTGCAAATGGAGTCACTCAAATCGCTCGGGGACAGCTATCGCAAGAGCGAGCAGACCCTGCCGATGCTCGACTTGCTGGTGCTCGACGAGTACATGTCGCTCTGCAAGCAGATGTTGAGCACCACCATGCACCAGCGACATCGCCAAGTGTGGGCGGTCTTTGAGGCACTGGTGCGCCGAGCCCATCGGGTGGTGGTGCTCGACGCCGACTACCAGCCACGCGAGGCTCCCCACGAGTTCCTGGTGGCCTGCCGAGGCGAGTTGGAGACCCAGGTGTATTACAACCGCCATCTTCCGGTGCCACTCAAGCGCATGCGCATCCTCGACTACTCCCAGTGGTATACCGAGCTGCTCCTGGCACTACAGGCCGGTCGCCCAGTGTCGATTGTGAGCGGCAGTCGTGCCGAGCTCGAAGGCGTGCACCGGGCCATCACCGAGCAGATGGTCCAAGAAGAGCCCGACCGTGACATGTCCTCGCAGCTCTACTCTTCCCAGTCTCCGCCCGAAGTGCGCGCCCAGGTGCCCCAGTGCAACGTGCGCTGGGAGGGCCTTGACGCCATTGGCATCACCCCGGTGGTGACTGTGGGCGTGGACTACCAAGGCGATCCGCGTCTGCTGGCCGCAATGGCGCTCCCGGGCTCTTGTGACGCAGAGACCATTGGGCAGATGCTCGGACGCTTCAGGCGCAGCGAGGACTGCATCATCACGGTTCTGCCGGGTCCAGGCATTGCGCGCAAGTACTTCCGCCCGCCGCTGACCTGCGACGAGGTCATTGTCGCGGCGAACACCAAGGCCCGTGAGTACCAAGAGCGACTGCAACAGGCCAATTACGAGCTGGACGTACACAGCGGAGTCTACAACGTCGTCGAGGGCAGTTGGGCCGACCGGGTCATTGCCTGGGGCGTGGCCAGACGCTGGCAGGCGCGCCACGACTACGCCGGTGTGTTCCAGCAGGTGGTGTTGAGCCATGGCGACGTATGCGAAGACCATCGACGCTGCTCGCCAGAGACACCCCAGCGCCCAGAGTTGGTGCAAGTGGCCATCAAGAGTGACCGCAGCGAGCAGTACCAGCAGCGCATTGCGGCCATCGAGGCCGACCCTGAGCTCCAGCGCGAGATCAAGCAGACGCTACGAGTGGACCTGCGTAACGAACGCGAGCTGGATGCCAAGGCGCTGGCCTACCTCGAGCGATGTGCTCCCCAGGTCTGGCTCTTCCGCGCCTGGCGCCAACTGGGCACTCCGGCCGACCCCGCGCGTGCATTGGAGCTGCTTGGGGCCGACATGCAGGCCCATGGTGAGTGGGTCGGACGAGACCTCTCGCACAACCCACTCTACGACCTGCTGATGCCTGAGCGCAACAGCCGCAAGCCGCTGCCATTGAACAACTTCCAGGGCGACCTGCTCGTGCGGGTGGCTGCGTTGCTCGAGCCCTTCATGCGCCGCGCCCATCGCACATGGGTGCCGGCAGTGGAGTTCGTATCGCCCCAATGCGAGTACGCCCAACAAGAGTGGTTCGAGCAGCACCTGCTTCCACTGCGGCGGCCCGAGAACGGCCATTTGATCACGGCGCTGCGGCCCACTGACGTGGTGCTGGCACGGCCATGCACGAGCCCCAAGAGCCTTGCGGTGCTGCTGCGCAACGCCCTGGCGCTGTTCGACATGCGATTCGAGGTGCGCAAGGAGGTACGCCGACGACACAAGCACACCTACTGGCGCTTTGACTTTGAGCGCGAGGAGCAGCTCAATGCACTGCTCGAGGATCCCGAGGTGAACACGACCGACTTGCGGCCACTGTTTATTTAGTTAGTTCGAGGTTCCACTCGGGTCGATCTTGTAGGTGGTTTTCTCAATGCCCCAGTCATGTAGATCGAGCAAGTGCCCGTATCCGTTGCGATAAAGCTCGTCAAAATCCTCGGCCCAAAAGTACTTGTCGCCCATGACAAAGTCCTTGTTGACTTGATCAGGAACACAGAGGTAGATCGACTCGAGTGGTTCGCGGCGAGCATCGCGGCGGTCGATGAAGTAGGCTGACCAGGGGATTTGCTTGAGCGGTCCGAACACCTCGTCAAACTCCTCGTCGTTGTGCAGCGAGTCAACGAACGCCTCGCGTACAGTCTCCTTGGTGCGTTGAGAGGTGGCGGTGAGAATCGCTGCGATGTCGATGTTGTCTTTGATCGCCGGCGGCACGGCTTTGATGTTCTGTGAGGTGACCCAGAGCGAGAGGTGCCCGTGGCGGCCGTTGTAAGCAATGCGATTGAAGAGCGGGATGTCGTGGAAACCGCGGTGCGACTGTTCGTTGGCCACCAGATCCTCGATGATGACCAGCACGTCGATGTTCTGGTCGTTGATTTTGCGTCGACGCAGTTCCTTGACACGCTCCTCTTGGCGGTGCCAGATGTGCAAGAAGGCGTCCATGCCGCCGGGGTAGCGCTCATCGTCCGGTGGGAATTGCTGGAGGTTGTCAAAGATGTAACGATCGGGCACCAGTCCCTTGTACTCTTGGGACATTTTGGTGCCAGTGAAAATGTAGACCTCGGGGAAGAAGCGACGCATGGCCTTGAGCATGTTGCGCAACAGATTGGTCTTTCCCGAGCGGCGCTTGCCCTCGATGGCCACCATTACATCGGGCTTCAGACGCTCCCAGAACCACTGTTTGATCTCCACGTGTTTGCCCCAGCTGGTGTCGATCGAAAGCACCGGAATCTCTGGCGGGTCTTTGGCCACCTCGGCGTAGTTGACCGGCAGGTGTACCTTGACCGGTCGCTGGGCCGGGTCTTTGGCCAGCTGCACCGACTCCTCGCGATCGCGCGCATTGTCGGGCTCCTCGCCGCCACCAGCGGGATTGCGTGCGCGCCCCTCTTGCATTGCAATGTAATCCATCCCGTGTGCGGCTACATGAGCACGCCGAGCGGCTTCGTCGGCCATTTCTATCGCGCCTGGCCGAGTGCACTAGAATATGCCGCCGAAGGAGAAGAAGGCCAAGAGCAAGACCGACCTGGCCCGCGAGGCCACCGAGACGTTCACCAAGGCGTTTGAGCCGGGAGAAGCAGCTGGCATGTCTCTCTCGGCCGGACTGCGGCGCATGAAGGACGCCACGGTCGGTGCGCCGGTGCCCGAGTCAGCCCCCAGTGCACCCGCTGCTGCGCCGGCGGTACCGGCAACTCCGGTGGCTGCGAGCGACGAGCTCTCCCCTGATGCCGCCGAAGTGCTCAATGCGATGCTGTTTGGCGGCCCGGCGGCGGCCGAGGAGACCGTGCAGCGCCAGCGCGAGCGCGACATGGCCGCCAGTAGCATCGGGTTCGGCAATGTGCCCCAGATGCTCCCGCTGCCCGAGGACATGCCGCGCGGCATCGTCTACGAAGCGGCAAGCCGCGCTGGTCCGGCCCCCGAGAAGCGCCCGGTGGGCCGCCCGCGCTCGAACTCTGGACCGACACGCCCGCCTCCGCCGGCCAAGGTCGTGGCCACCGACGAACAGATGAACGAGACGGCACTGCTGCTGCGCAAGATCCGTGCCTACATGCGCATCCGGCCGGTCATTGCCGAGAGCGTGATGGTGCCGGTGCCCGGGAGCTCGGTGGCCGACTACCAGCTCTGCCTGGCCCAATGCCGCGATGCGCTCTCGTGGGGCATGGAGGAGCGCGCGTTGCAGATGGCCGTGGGCGCCACTGCCACCGGGGTCGAGATGATGCTGCCCTACCTGCAAGACGCGCTGCCCGAGGAGTACGCGGCGATGGTCAACGGACGTGGGTTTGCCCGCGATGTGCAACAGGCCATGGACCCGAACAACAACGAACAAGGCGCCCCGGAGTTTCGCGAGGCACTGTCGCTCTGTGCCGTGGACCTCTACGGCCTGCTGTTCACCTCGCCCTGGGCTATGCTGGGCCTGGCGATGTTCGGCATGTTCTCGGCGCGTGTGGCGGCCAACAACCAGGCGCTGCGCCAACAGGCGCGCGATCAAGTAATGCAGCGCGGTGTCAATGTGAGCGGCGTGCGGACCGATGATCTTTAATCACCGCGCATGAGCAAATCCATAAAATCCCGGTGAGATACATGACAATAATAGCGCCCGTCGTCGCGTGGCGGCGGCAAGCCTTTGGGATGGTTCCAGTAGCGTCGCTGGAAGAAGCGCATGTGGGGGAAGTGCGGCTCGACCCCCGCCCGAGTACGCGGCAGCAGTTCAAAGTGGATGCTGGGCCCGTCCATCGTGGTCAGTACAAACGGGCCACGTAACGCCTCCTGCATTACACTGTCGCTGATGACCAGATGTGCACTGGGGTCGTCGGTGGATAGTGCCGCCTGGTGGTGACGGGCCTCACAGAGTGGTTCTGGCACGACATAGCCCGGCACGACAAACAACACTGGCTCGAACGGGTTGCCCTCGAGCTGATCCACTTGGCGCAGGTCGCCCACGAGCCCCCAGCCAGTGCGGCCGTGGGTGCGGGTGCGATCGAGCGTCACCTCTTGGCCGATCATGAGTGGCACTGGTTCTCGGAGCAGTGAGGGCGCCAGGCGCCATTCGCGCTGTTCGCGTGCACGCGAGCGGGTGCGCATCGAAACTGACACGCGCACTGCCCGCGGGTTTATTATAGCGACGTTCATGAACAGCGCCCAATCAATAGGAGAAGGTGGTGTCGTCAAAAATCGCCCGCCGCTTCTCAATTAGCGACGGGTCGTGTGTCACTTGCATGGTGTCGAACAGCAGCTCGAGCACGAGCGATGCAAAGAGCGGGTTGCCTGCGCCGTCATCGGTGGCGCCGGCCGGGGTCTGCACCTGGACCTCCATCGAGCGCAGCTCCTCGCCGCTGACGTTGAGCACCCCGAACAGACGCGGTTCGCGGAACTCGTGGCGGGTGTTGGCGCCCTCGAGGATCAACGGGAAGCCACGATTGCTCGTGCTCGTGGTCTGGCGCAGCGGGTGCGAGAGCAGCGTGCCGTCGCAGCTCACGACCAAGTAGGGGAACAGCGGGGCACCGCCGCCCATCGGAGCGCCCACGACCGAGTAGCCGCGACACCAGACGGTGCGCGAGCCCCCGCTCACTCCGCGGAAGCTCACCTGCTGGGGGTTGCTCGTGAGCGCAATCTCGCCGGCGGTGGTGCTGTGCTTCATGACGAGATCGCGTCGCTGCTCGGCGGGATAGAACAACTATTCTATCCGATCGAGTACCGCCCCGGTGCCGCCAGCAACATGAGCTACGCGCCTGTGACCAACGTCGAGAGCACCTGGACTCCCAAGCGCTACGCCGAGCTCACCAAAGACGGCGCCTCGTTGCTCAACCCGCTGATCGAGACGGTGGCGACCTACACGGCCACTGGCACCATTGACGCCACCAAGCGCATGCATCATGTGAGCGTCACTGCTGGCGCGGTCACCTTGTCATTCGGCGCCACTGCCGCGGCCATGCGCGACTATGTCGGCAAGCAGTACACGTTCTTCACCAACGACGGCGGTGCCAACGCCCTGACCATCAGCACCCCCACTGGCTCCTACATCTATGGTGCCGGAAACGCCGCGCCCCAGGGCACGATCGCCACCACTACGGCCGGCACGCCCTCGTCGGTCACGGTCTATGTCTACTCGATCACCCACGTGCAGGTGGTTTCTGCGGTGAACTTTGCTTGATCCTAGCGCTTCTATTAAAGAGCGAGCCGCGCGCCCCGCGTTCATTCTGCTCACGGCCACCCGACGAACGAGTGCACAGTCGCTATGGCCGACGACCAGCAACAGGCCAGCTACCACAAAATGGTCGGCATCATGCTGCGCGGCGTGCTGCTTCTACTGGAAACGGTCGAGCGCAGCACTGAGCGCCTTTCAGATGGTGCTGCTCCGGCGATCGCTGCGAGCCTCGCTGAGCACCGACTCAAGCTGCGAGCCGCTGAGGCCATGCCAGAGCAGGTGGTGCCCCCAGAGGCCGTGGAGCGCGTCTGCCGCGCCGCTCATCAATTCCAGGCTCAGTTTGCGCCAGTGGATGCTGAAGCGCCAGAGCTGGACCCCTTCCAAATCCAAACTGGGTGCCTGCCCCGCCACCACCCGATGAACGGCGAGCAGCTGCGTGACGCAGTGCTGTTCCTGTCGCGTCTGGCCCAGGACATTTCAGAACACGCCGACTGGGACAAGCTCGCGCGCTACATCTCGGTGCTGGGCGAGTACGACTATGAGCTTGGTCGCGCCACGGCAATGGTCACTCGCGAATCGCTGCGCCAAAGCACTGCTTGAGCAGCAAGAGTTCTATCCGGCAATAAACACCGCCCGCTGTTGCACCATGTCCGCTCCTGCGTCCAGTGCTCCTGCACCTTCGCCGATCGCGTCGATCTGGGCCCCGCTCGAATCGCTCTTTGCCGCACTGGGGCTCGGCACTCCGCTGGCCCGCGGCATGTTCGGCGTGGGATTGGGCGCCCTGGTGGTGTTCTTGGTCAAGCCCGCACACGCTTTCAACCCGGACGGATCGGCGAAACCGTTCAGTCTGTTGTTGCCAGCCAGCGACAAGAACAAGGGTACCAAGTTTCCCTGGTACTTCTACCCGCTGTTGTTCGGCGCGATCTTTGGCCTGTTCATTTGAGCGAGCTACGCGCACAATGGTCGAACACGAGGTGGTGCAATGCATGGGCTTCTACCGCTGGCTGGCGAGTGAGGAGGGCGAGGCGGCGTCGCTCGAGGAGCGCCTGCGCCAAGCCGAGAATTACGTCAAACACGTGCTGATGGCCCAGTGGGACATGGCCCACCCGGGACGCCAATCGTCGCCCCAGCGCCGTCGCTACTACATGCGCGCATTGGCGGTCTACAAGCACTGTTTGCGCAACAATGTCGAGCTGCCGCCCGAGCCGCGCTACATCATGCGTCGCACGGCCGTGCCGGCTGTACCGGCCAGTGCCGAGGGCCTCTGAATAAACCACTGTTCTATGGCGCGGGTCGAGTGGTGTGTGCGCGATGTTTGCATTTTGGTTCACACTTGCGCTTTACTTTGGCGCATGGATCTGGCTCGACGGGGTCCCTGTGTGGCGGCCGCTTTCTAGGCGGCTAGAAGCAGCAAAGAGCAGCGCACAGAATGGAGATCGGGGCGCCGCTACAGCCTAAATCGCTGCGCACTGGCATGCCCAGTGTGGGCGGTGATTTGGGCATTGGCGGCCCGGCACAAACACGGCCCGGGCCGGTGCATGGCCGGGTGGGCGAGGGATTGGCCGGGGTGGGCGAACCCGACTTCGAGGACGACCTCGGTGCGCCGATCCCCGGTGTGCCTGCCCATCCACTGCGCGAGTACTACACCCACCTGCTGGCGAGCGACAACAAACGCATGCGCATCAAGGCCATCCGAGCACTGTTGGCCATGTACCACGGAGGTCGCTGCAACCAGTGCCAGGAGGTGGTGCGCAACTACGACGACCTCTATTTGTGGCACTTTGACCACTTGCACGACCTCCAAGACTACCAATTCTCGCCCACCACCGGCATGCGCCAGTTTCGCATCTCGGGCAACGATTGTGCCAACCGGCGGCAGCACAATGTGTTCCGGCACGGCATGTACGACACCCAACTGCTCTGTCGCGCCTGCCACGCCGCAAAAAACTCGCGCACCTTCCACGACCGCCAGCAGTACGCACAGGCAGTGGTGCTTGCCCGGGACATTCTAGGACTCTGAGCATTTGCCGCGACGACAATGAGCAGTGCACTGGCAGTTGTGGCAGTGGTCGGCGGCACCGTGTTGCTACTGGCCTATGTCTCGTCCGCGGTGGTGGTGAACCAATTCAAATCGCTCGGGTCTGAAATCAAGGGCGAGCTCGAACTGCGCCCCGCGGTCAAGTTTCCACTCGACCAGGCGCAATTCAGCGCTGGCGACGCCCAGAAATCTATCGGGTCGAGCGTTGAATTGGAGTGATGGCACCCCAGCGCAAACGCCTGGGTATTGCGGCCGGAAGCGCCGTGCAGGTGCCGCTGGATTTGCCTGCGCGCGATATCATGTCATTGCGGCGCAAGATGCTCGAAGAGCCCTCGAGTGCATTTGCTCGACGCGACGCCAGTGCATTCGGAGACGCGCCCCAATATGCGCCTCAGGTCGCCGGTGCCCTGGACCTCGACCGCAACGCCGACCAGGTGGATCACACCCGAGACTTGTTGGCACGCGTGGGCACTCAACAGCCGGGTCACACGCCCTACTTTTCGCCTGCCAACACTGGGATCGCTGGCCCCAAGGGCACCCGTGTCAGGACCCGCCAGCTCGGGGTCACCTCGACACCGGTCGAAGCCAACGCCAACGACGAGGAGGTCATCAACAAGACCGAGCAAGCGATTGACGCCGGGGACCCCAAGAACGCGCCCAACTCGCTCGATGATGGCAAGGATCTGGACGAGTCGAGCAAGAGCATTTTGTTGGTGGTGACGGTCGGCGCGGTGCTGGCCGCAATCCTCGTGGGCTTCTCGTGATTGTTCTTTCTTTCTATCATGCCCAATGTACTGCCGCACGTGTCGCAACAATGTCCGACCAATTCCGCGCGGTGCTCAATGCCACGGCCGGCCAGATGGCCCCGTTCTTGCACACCAACGACCCGGCTGCGCTGCCCGAGGCCCCGGCTGGCTACGGACAGTTCGTCGATGTTGCCATGGAGCGCAAGTACATCACGCCGTTCGAGGGCGGCACGTTTGCCTTCGGCGCTGCCACGGCCACGGGCACCCCGGCTACCTTTCGCATCGACTCGATCGACCGTCTGCGCCGCGTCTGGCTCGAGGTGGTTGTGGGTATCCCCGGAGGCACCCCCGGTACCTTCATCCGCCTCCAGCAGTGCGCCCCGTTGAGAATGATCGAGGCCCCGTCCTTTGTCTACCAGAACCAGACGGTGTTCACGCCCGACATGCTCTCGCAGCTCGTGGACTGCCTGAACCACGACACCGACGAGAAGCAGCGCGATCGCTTGAGTGAGCTCTACTACTCGCAGACCCCGGCCCAGCGCTCGACCCTGGCCACGGCGGCCCAGACCTTCTTGATCCCCATCCCGACCTACTGGTTCCGCGACCCCAAGAAGGCGCCCTACCTGCGCACCCTGTCGGAGTTCGTCGAGTTCCGCATGACCCTCGGGCGTCTGGCCAACATCCTCGAGACCGACTACACGAGCCCCACGCTCGCGATCTCGTCGACCCCGCGCCTGCTGGTCGAGTACGACACCTACAGCAGCCGCACCAAGGCCTACATGGCCTCGATGATCAACCAGGGCAACGGCATCATCCAGTTGATCCAAGAGTGGCAGAGCTCGGTCATCTCCTCCTCGCTCAGCTCGGGCACGACCAACAGCGGCAACCTGTCGATCACCTCGCTGCGTCGCGAGACCCCGGTGTTCTACTTTTTGTTCCGCCCGGCCTCGTTCACCACCAACTACACCACGGGCTATGCCGACTTTGATGCGGCCTACCTGCCGTCGTTCATCACCCTGCAGTACGACAACGGCACCATTCAGCCGCGCATGTCGGTTTCTCACCTGGTGCGCCAGCACTTCCAGCGCTTCAACACCGCGAGCCAGTGGGGCGTGCTGCCGATCCCCTATGCCCAGCTGTTGGAGGAGGCCGATCAGACCTCGGGCTCGATCGACTGCTCGCTCATGAACAACCTCACGGTGGTGTTCGAGTGGAACACCGCAACCTCGATCAACCTGCACATCTCGGTGCTCATCCCCTCCTACAACCAAGTGCAGCAGCTGGGCACCCAGTACCTGCGCATTGCTCAGTAGTGTACTGTGAATCTCTATCGCATTCAATACACCAACCCACCTGTGTTGTTCCACCATGTGTGGCGAAACTGTCAATGTCGTGCACCTGTTTTTGATCGGCCCGGTGATTCTGTTCTCGACCTACTACCAATGGACGCTGCCGCTCTACATTCTCGGGGGCGGGGTGATGGTGATTCACGGGCTGAAGTTTATTGAGCGCTGGCCCAGCTGGAAAGCCTCGGGTAGCACAGTGGGCGCGGGCTACAGCGCGGCGAGCCACAGTGCTGGAACGATCGGCCTATTGCAGAAGCCCGGTGGCAGCGCATGCAGTGGCGGCTGCGGAGGCTCTCGCTAATAGGGTCGAATATCGGTAGTGGCTTCGGTGCCCGGATAAGCCATCGGTCGAGCAGGCGCCGGGGCCCCACTCCGCACAGGCGGTGACATCGGCTGTGCCACTGGCAGCTGTTGCTGCTGCTGGGCTTGCTGCACCTGCGAAGTGTCTCCGCGAGCCGCGCGGGACTGGGCAAACAACATGCCCACTTGGTCCACCACGCGCATCAGCGCCGACTTGGTCTCTTGCAGTTCGCGCGACAGGTCCTTCACGCCCTCCTTGATCTCCACCAGTGAGAATTGCTGCACCTGGCCAGCTTGCTGTGCGCGTTGTTGGTAGCCCAGTGCACCAGTGGGGCCCTGGGCACCTCCGCTCGGTCCGTTGAACTGGCGCTTGGGCTTGAGAATCCAGTCGGGAATGGGTTCGCCGACACAGCCGGTGAACCCGTGCTTCTCGCCGCTCTCGGGATCCTCGTAGGGGCACATGTAGAGGAACTTGCCGTAGGTGCTCTTGCCCGGAGTGTTGCCAGTCAGGTCCGAGTNNTCGTGCCATCGGCGAGCTTGCGCGGACAGTAGCGCGGCTCGTGTCCGTGGCGGTCCACTCCGCCCTGGTCCACCGGGGTCGAGTGGTCTCCGGGAATGTACGGCTTGTAGTAACCGCCTTCAGTGGCCATGGTCGCGAGCAGAATGAACAATGCGTGTATTAAACAGGACGCCATGCCGGCGGTGGTGCAAATCGGGCAGCGCGCAACGCGGTTGGCTCAAAGGGCACGTCGCGCATTGGTGCGTGCACAATAATCCGCTGGGCCCAGTGTCCCCAGTGATAAATGGCTTGCAACAGCGCATCGCACACATGGTCGCACTTGTAGAGCAGCTCGCGCGCACTCTCGACGCCCGGGGACGACAGCTGGATCACCCCGCGCTCGACCATGCGCCGCACGGCCTCGAGCGACCCCTGTTTGCTCGCAGCACGGCCGTGGCCCACCGGGATATGGAAGTGCCGCATGACTGTGTCGCGGCGCACGCACTGGTTGAGCGTGGCTCGCGGGAACAGCTGGGTGAGCGAGGCGCTCAGTGATGCCAGCAGCGCCGAGTTGTCTGGCCTTGGCGGACATGCGGCTTCGAGCAACAGCTCGCTCACTGGGTGCTCGACCTGCCACTCCGGCAGCTGGAACACCCAGAAGGGCGACGCGGGGTCCTGGTAGCGCAGCAGTGCGTCGTGCATGGCTTGGCCCACCAACATCCCACAATACTCGGGGTGGTTCATGATGTGCCGGGCCTCGTGGGGGCCGGTGACCGAGAATGGATGGGACAGATAAAACTCGAGCAGGCCCGTGTGCGGCGTGAGCATGGCCGGGAGCACGGTCATGGTGTCCCAGCCCTGGTCGACGCTCAGCAGGCGGTAGTGCAGCTGCATGTCCTGCTGCCGCTGCTGCTGTGTCTCATAGCGCTCGAGCTGGGTGAGTGCTCCGCTCCACTCCATGTCAGAATGAACTGACTGGCGCGCCCTTGCGCGACTTTGTGTCTGCATGCCCCGGGGTTTCCTTTTTAGGCAGTGTTTCGCATGCGACTTTAAACGGACAGAAAGAACGCCCTAAGGAACCATTATATGTAATATCCTTTAATGGTTCCGTCGGGTAGCGCGTCCATTAAAACCATTCACACTCTGACAAAATCACTTGCACCCCGTGACCTCAGACCAGAAGTCCTCGTCACAGGCAACCCGCTCGGTGCTGTTCTGCTTCTCGTAGGTCTTCATTGCGCCGGCACAGGTGCCGTCGGAGCAGGCAGGGTCGCGGTTGCAGGCCATGCACTTGTTGCAGACGGTGTTCTTGCCCGTAGGGTACTTGACGGCTGCATAAAACCGCACATCGTTCGGAGGCGTCCGCTCCTCTGTGCCGGCCTTGCCGTCTTTTCCCAGCAGGCCTGTCACACATGCCTCGAGCACCTCGGTCGCGCCAGTGTTGGGGTTGGTCAATGCAAGCGCCGGTGCGTACTGGCGTCCGCATGCGTCGAAGAAGGCACTGAGGTCCGATCCCTTGCTGGGGTCCGCCAGCGACATGTAAAACTTCTCGCACGCTCTGGGGTCCCCAGTGAACGCCACCGTGCCCCGGGCAAGCGTCACTCCCGGCGCCGGGTTGTCCCAGGTGAAGCCATTGGTCGTAGTGCCGGGATCGACCACCACCACTGGCTCCGGCGGCGGGTCGGGCTTGCAAATCTCATTGGCGAGCGAGATGTTGGTGTCGTGTCCCACCGTGTCGTTGTTGGTCACCGGCTGCCAGCTGTAGCCGCCCGGGCAATTGCCACAGCGCGGCGTGGGGTTGTTCATCGAGTAGATCATGCGGTTGCCCGGATGGTTGCGGCACTGGGCACTCTTCTTGAAGTTGCTCTTGATCGCCGCCACTTGCTGTGCCAGGTTCTGCTCGAGTTGGGTCAGCTTGCTGTCCCAGCCGGCTACTCGAGCGTCGAGCTTCTGCTTGTAGGCCAGTGCCTGGCTCTTGGTCCATCCCTGGAGCTCGAGTGCCGCGGCGTCCACCGTGCTCACCAGCTCGAGGTGGGTGTCACGGCGCAGTTGTTCCACTGCGGCCAACAGGGCGTCGGCGCGCTCGTCGGTGTACTCCTGGCTCGCGGCGGCCACCGAGCGCCCGGTTGCGTCGACATAGGCGCGCCCAGAGGCCGTGAGCGCCGTCAGTTCCTGGCGCATCGCAAGGGCCGCCGATGCCAGGCGCTTGTCGAGCTGCTCGAGCCACTGCTCAAAGTCCACGGTGCCGGGCTTGGGTCGCACCGGGACCGCGGGCAACAGTGGCACCGATGGGTCGGGCTCGTAGGGCATGTCGGCGGCAATGGCACGCGAGAGGCCGCTCATGGTGCTGCTCATCTTGGCCAGCGAGCTTGGCACCATGACCGGGGTGAGCACGGCAAAGACAGTGGCCGGGTAGAGACCACTGAGCGGGTAGGCCGCGAGGAACAGCTCGAGTCCCAGTAGGTAGTGCAGGGTCATGCCCAGGATGCCCTCAAGTGCTTGCAATGCGCGGTTGCGCGATGCGTCGTAGGAGGGCATGATGAGCTCGACGAACACGGCCGATGCGAGCGAACAGGCGGTGGCTACGACGCCGATCTCGAAGAAACGTAGCGAGGTGCGTAGTGCAACGCTCATGACGAGGCGTCGCCGTCAACGAGGATCGCGGACTCCTCGAGCTTCATTGGTTGGGCGGTAGATTTTGGCGCCTTCTTGGCCATGCGCTGCAGCACCCGTCCCAAGATGTGCGATTGGAGCGCGTAGAGCTTTTGGAGCGCGTTGCCGAGCAAGAAGATGCCCACCAGTGCCCCGAACGGCACCAGGGTGCCCGCGGTCGAGAACAAATCGCGTCCCACCAACAAGAACATGTTGGCGAACACCACGTGTAGCGCGATCTCGGCCACAGCCTCCAAGCCGCCCACCCAGACGTTCTTCTTGGGGTCGTAGGCCGGGAAGATCGCCTCGAGGAAGCCCGAGAGCACGATGTTCAAGCCCACGTCAATCACCGCCAGGACTCCCGAGTAAATCACGGCCCGCACCGGGTTTTGGGCCATGTTCTGGCGCAGCACGACATCGAACGCCACGCCGTCCATTGCGCCGCCGATCATTCCCCGCAGTAGAAGATCACTTCAGGCCACGTGCGTCGCGCACGGCCTGTGAGACCTCCCAGAGCGAGTTGATCACGCGCTCCTCGCCAGTCTCGGTGTTGGTCCACACGAGCCCGAGCTGACCGTTGGGCCGATAATGCACCGGCGGGGCGCTCGAGCGAGCCGGTCGCGGACGCCACATATCGTGGTCCACCGCAGGCACCAGCAGTGTCACTTGCGAGGGCTTGGGCCGATCCACTGCGCGGTTCTGGTTGGTACCCGGAAACCGCGCGCCGTACTGCTGGTCCAATGGCGAGTGGGTGTCGTCGTTGAGCCGCGAGGTGGCAAAGGTCGCCGGCTCCCAGAGCGACACGGCCGGCGGCGGGCGCTGGGGCAGCTGCTCGCGCGGCAGTGTCAAGTCGTACTGGGGCGTTGCCGGTGGGTAGTAGGGCCAGGGTGATTCTTCGCGCTGTTCCATTGTAACGGTCGGTTGGGTTTATTACATAGATGATCACGCAGTTGCGCGCTTGGCCAACGCACTGGCCATGGCCCGATTGGCCTGGCCAATCACTTGGTCAATCTCAGTCTGCCCCTGCATCACCCGGCGGGCCAGCTCCAGCGCCTGGCGCTGCATGCCGCCCATCGTGGCGTCGCCAGCCGGCGAACCAGCGACNNAACACTCGCGCCAGCACTGTTCGACCCAATCGAGCTCGAGCGTCCAGATCCAAACCACCATCGCAAGCCGAAGTAAAACAGACATAGCGAGCCCGCAAAGGCACCAAGCATCACATAGGGGTTGGAGAGCCATGACCGGAAGTTCAATCCAGGCTGGCGGATGGCGACTGCGGGCGGGGGCGGACGCTCGTCCTTTGGCTTGTCGAGCATTTCACTCACGTCTTGGCGTGCCTTTTCCAGGCGTGCCTTGTTCGCGGCGGTGCTGGCCATGGCGCAGGAGGCCTCGGCATTCCCGCAATTAGATCATGTTGCACGTGTGTTATTTTGTCTTCCTGCCCTTTCGCTTTGTTTCTGTAGGACCGCCCATCCGGGTCCCGGTTGCGCGGACTGATCCGGGTGCAAAGGAGAGCCTGTCTGGCGGGTGAACCTCGCGCGGGGCTGCCGGTGATGCAGCAGGCCCTACGAGTGCCGCGGCTTCATTGGCATCAAGCGCTGCTCGTCTACGGCGGCGAGGCTCCCCTGCCGCTCGGGCCTGCGCAGGCTCGTCGATCGGGGCGTCGTATGCTCTGGTGGCCTCGCCGTCTTCGCCGTCAGGTGCAGCACCCGCCGCTGCGCGCATTGCTCGCCTGGCCGCGCGTTGCGCCTTTCGATTCGACGGGCGGTCTCCGCTGTTGATGTTCTGGAGCAATTCGTCGACGGCCGCCTGGGCAGTACCAGGCGAGGCGGGGTAGGCCCGGGTGTCATCGTCGCCCTCGCTCGCTCTCGCTGGGGCACTGGGCGCAGCGGGGCTTGCCATCCCGGGTGTCCCTGGCACACCGAGTGGACTCACAGGGGCGTGCGACAACTCCAATGCCAATTGCGCCAACCGCGTGGCCAACAACCGCCGGTTCGACTCGTCCGTGGTCATACCGGATCCAGGCTGTGCGCCATGTGGCTTGCGGCGAGGCACTCTGGCCATTGGAGTGCCCTGGTAGGGAACCGTCTGGGGGTACGGACTATCGGCCGTCAAATCGCCCAGACCAAGCGATACGCTCGGGGTCGGTACCCGCGCCGCGGACAAGCCCATCGACGGATCGCTTCCGAGCGACATGTCCGACGACGATGGCGGCGTCGGCGAGGATCGCCCGCCAAACTCCATCGACGAGTCGCTTCCGAGCGACATGTCCGACGACGTCCCGGTACTGCCCCTGGGCTGTGTCTGGGGCGTGCTCTGAACCCAGTATGCCACCGAGCCGGGACTGGGCGTGACGGGCAACGACATCAGGTTCGGATGCTCCTCGCGCAGTTCATGCAACAGCGTATCTACGAACGTGTCTTCCTCGGCCGCGGCTAGAGCCGCCGCATGTGCATCGCCGGCACTTGCGTCGGGGCGAGCCACTGGAGGCGACGCTGCCAGCATTTGGCGCAATAGTCGCTTGACTTGGTCATTGGTGATGCGTGGTGATCCTCTGACCACGGCGGACAGCCGTTGGAGCACGTCGTCTGGATCGGGCGGTGCCCGCGTGGGCGTTCGATGGATCACTTCAGTCTGTGACATTGGAGTGGCCGGTGCGCGGGGTGTTGATGGCGCCGGTGTGCGCGGAATCACAGGGAGCTTGGCGATGATCGACCGCAACTGTTGACGCATGTTTTCAATCCGGGCTTGCTCGGGGGTAGTCACCGTGGGCAGTGGCGACTCGGGACTGCTACCGGCACTGGACAGCCCGCTAAAGATGGACGATCGTGTGGAATCCGGCGTCTGTGGCGCGTTGGACCCAGTCGACTCCGACGCCGTAGTGTCGCCAGTCACATAATGCACGGGCGATCCGTCCGACCCAGTGTCATACACCAATGGGCTGTTGATCGCAGCGAGTGTGTCTGCCACTTCCCCGGCTGACATGGCAGACACGTCGGCGGCCGCTTGCTCAACGACGTCCTGCTGGGCCTGTGTTGACGGTTTGCCTTCGGCAAGTTTAGCGAGCTCGGCCGCGCCTGCGGCAAATGCGGCGCGAAGTCCCTTGGATGTATGCGCATTTGTGGTAACAAGCGGAGACTGTTTGCTCGCCAGTTCGACCCGGATGCGCTTGAGTGCCTCGTAGCGCGCCGCATTCTCCGCCGTCACCCCAGCTCTCGACAACGTGTGGAGGGCAAGGTCCTCCAATCCTTTGGCGGTATTAAGCGCAGCGGTGGCGTTGAGATTGACAAATTTTTGCTTATTGACCCGGTACAACTGATCGATTTGCTCGTCAAACTGTTGCTGTGTAGTTCCACGCAGTACGTATGTGGTTCCTCCGGGCGATGAAACCGAGACGCTGTCATTCGCACTGGCCGCTGGCGCCACGGGTGTGGACGGCAGACTGCCAGAGGAGATGCCCATCACGCGAGCATACAATTCAGTGGCCTTGTCGCGCCGTGCCTTTTCCTCGAGCTCCTTGTCCCGCGCTTGCTTCTCGCGAGCTCGCTTGGATTGCACACTCTCTTCTTCTCCTTTGTCCGCGTCGGGCTTTCCACTGGCGACCGTCGCAGCGGGCGTGCGAGGAGCGGCGGACGGGGCACTGGCCACTGGGCTGGCCCGTGTAGCAGGAGCGGGAGCAGCAGCAGCAGCAGCTCGTTTGCGCATTTCGATGACCAACATATGTTTTCCAAGCGTCGCCCCGTGGTGCCCCGGTACGGCCGCCAATCGCGCATTGGCCGCCTTAATAGCCTCGTGTAATTCATCGTCGGTCATAGCTTTAACGCGCCGGGCGAATTTACGCGCATCGTCAGCCGTGTGACCATCGTCGTCGCTGGCAGCAGCTTGGGCAGCGGCGGGAGCAGCAGCCGGAGCAGCAGCAGCAGCAGCAGCCGGAGCAGCAGCAGCAGCAGCAGCCGGAGCAGCAGCAGCAGCAGCTGGAGCAGCAGCAGCTCGGTTGCGCATTTCGATGACCAACATCTGTATTCCAAGCCTCGCCCCGCGGTGCCCCGGCACGGCCGCCAATCGCGCATTGACCGCCTCCATGGCCTCGTGTAATTCATCGTCGGTCATAGCTTTAACGCGCCGGGCGAATTCAGTCGCCTCCGCACCCGTGAAACCATCGTCATCGCTCTCGCTCGAAGATGCATCCGACTCGTCGTCGCTGGCAGCAGCTTGGGCGGCAGCTTGGGCAGCGGCGGGAGCAGCAGCCGGAGCAGCAGCAGCAGCAGCAGCCGGAGCAGCAGCAGCAGCAGCTGGAGCAGCAGCAGCTCGTCTGCGCATCTCGGCGTCTATCTGTCGTCTTCCAAACGTCGCCCAGCGGTGCCCCGGTACGGTCGCCAATAGCTCACCGAACGCCTCCCTGGCCTCGTGTAATTCATCGTCTCTCATGGTTTCAACGAGCTGGAGGTATCTAATCGCTTCCGCATTTGTGAAATCATCGTCGTCGCTGTCAGGGTCGGCAACTGGGGCATCGTCATCGTCGTCGCTCTCGTCCAAGGATGCATCCGGCTCGTCGTCGCTGTCAGGGTCGGCAACTGGGGCATCGTCATCGTCGTCAGGTCTAGGCATGCCCCACCTGGGCATCGCTCTGGCAAATGCCCCAAACATACGTCGCAGTAGGCCTTGTTGAGGATCATCTGGAGCAGCAGCAGCAGCAGGAGCAGCAGCAGGGGCCGGCCCCGCGGCTGCGATATCGGGATCTGGATCGACCCCTCCATTGTTCGGCCCTGGGCCCATGGCAGGGACTGCGCCGGCATTGCCCGGGTGTCCATCGGGCATAGGCGCCTCGCGAAGCCCCGGCGCCACGGGGACAAAGTCACGCGCCATCGCATCGAGGTCATAGTCGTAGAACGAAGTCTGTGAAAAGTCGTCCAAGAAGTCGAGCATGCCGCCGATCGACATATAGTGCAGGCCGTCGTTGTCGTCGTCGGCGTCTGGTGCCAATCGAGTACCAGGCGCCGAGTGATCCCTGGTCCAGCCGTGATGCATCACGATGTACTTGTAGTAGAGGTAGGCGTCATTGAGTGTGCGTGGCCAGAACACTGCCAGGTGCACCAGCTTGCGCTGGAAATCGGCGCGGCATGCCAGAATCTCGCGCAGATATTGTAGCACTTCGGGGATGAACAACATGTCGCGATTGCCCCACGGAGTGATGCGCGGATCATTGAAGTCCGACACCCCGCGCAGCCATCGGGTGAATTCCACGGCGAACCAGGCGTTGATCTGTTTGGGCATCGCGTCGATTTTTTCTTTGGTGGTCCAGAGTGCGATCGCGCGACTGACATCGCCGGCATCTTCACCGGCCTCGGCGCGCAGTGCGTCGATCATCTGTCGCTGGATAGCCTTGGACGTTGCATCGGTCGGTTCAATGGTACGGTTGAGCGACTCGCGTTCCAACGGGTCCAGACCACATCGGAACTTGGTCAGTAACGGGTAAGTCTGCTCGCTGTAACTTGCAATTTCAGCCATGGCGAATCGCCAGGCAAAAGACGACACATGGGTTGGATAGAAGAAGTACTGTGTTTATTTTACATAGCCGACTGCCACAAGGCGATCGTGTGCTCGCCCCCGGCAAAGTAGCGCGCAATGTAATCCAGGCACATCTCATCGGTCCAGTGTACCAAGCTCGTGAGGTACACCTCGCCGTTGGACACCGGTACCTTGCGCGCCCCTGGGTACCACCACTCGCGCTCGTTCCACCCCTCGTAGTACCACCCCTGTTGCTTGGTGGCACACTGGTCTTTCATGACCTTGCTCGAGAGCGGGTAGCTGACGCGCGACAGTGCATTGGTGTTGGGGAATTGGGTCGACGCGACCGGTGAAAGCACCCAGTTGCCCGTGCTGCCAGGTACATAGGCCGTGGACTGATCGTTGCCGAGGCTTGCGCGCTGGTAGACGTCCCAGAGCCGCGGCGGTATGAACGGCACCCCGGCAAAGGCATAGTAGCCATCGGATGCCGCTGCCTCGTAGTCCAGTAGAGCGGGCCACTCGAGCTCTTGTTGCATGGGGTTCTTGACCGTGGCCGTGCTCCACTTGGCGCGCATCCATGGCCATGGCGCCCCGCGCTGGAACAGTTCGTGGTTGAACCGCTGGTCTTTTGCAGCGACCTTGTCACTGAACAGGTAGGCCTTGACACTGGCGGCGTCGACCGCCTTGTCGCCAAACGACAAAAACCACTGCTCGACCTCGCGCCACTTGCTTCCGAACAGCTGGTACCAGAGGTACTCGCGGGCCGGCATCTTTTGGCCGCCACGCCCCACCATGAATTGCGCATCGGGTCGCAAATTGAACCCATCGACCCGCACACACTTGATCCGACTGCCCTGTTGATACTCGGGTGCACTGGTCCACTGGGGACCGTCTTTGTAGGGTGTGCTCTGGATTGCCACCAAGTCTGTGGGACAGGGCACACAGGCGGGCCGCAACACCTGCTGGTCGCTCCCGGGTTGTGTGCGATCCATTCCATTGGCCCCGTAGGCCTCGAGTTTCACCACTCCGGGGTACCACAATTGTTGCACCAACTCACCGGCGTTCATCCAGAACGACGTCTCGCATTGCCGGTCGTCTTGCTTGGCCCGTGCCTGGCAGCGCACCAACGAGTAGTAGCTCGGAATAAACACCACCCAGAGCACTCCCATGAGCGCATTGGCCGCTTGGAACAACGAGATCATTCTATGGCACCGGCGCAACTCTCAAGTGCCCAGTGAA
>CXWK01000051.1_pt1 | contig 26086 bp, 23 predicted proteins | sample 590851 | NCBI WGS metagenome assembly CXWK01 (sample SAMEA3498364, study PRJEB10139) | wastewater metagenome | biome: wastewater treatment plant; material: activated sludge | place: Denmark | collected 2014-08-01
TGCGACCGCCCACCGCAATGGTGCGACGCCCACCACCTCGACTTCTGGGACGCCCACCACGGCGAGACCAACCTCGACCGCGGCTGTCTGCTCTGCCGCCGCCACCACACCCTCATCCACCACCGCGGCTGGACCCTCGACCGCGACCCCACCACCGGCACCTTCACCGCCACCGCCCCCAACGGCCGCACCTTCACCCACAACCCCCGCACCCGATCCCGCCCGCAACGCCCCGCCGACGGGCCAGCAGACCCCCGAACGACCGCCGCCCCACCCCACGAACGACAACCCAGCCGCTGCTGACGCAGCGGCGCCCACGGGCACAGACATCGGCTCGTCGACCCACTCGGCGCTGAGAGGAGCAACCCGAAGCCATGCGAGCGGCGCTGGCGGCGTACGACACGCTGCTGCAGGACACGATCGAGGGCCACCGCTGTGGACGGCGACTACTTCGACGACCGGGTCACCCTCACCGATCTCGGCGAGCACCGGCTCCGCGACCTGTCCTCGTCGGTGCACGTCTTCCAGGTCGCGGCCGACCTGAGCGCCGAGTTCCGTCACGGCGCCTGGCTGTGCGAGCTCGCCCCGCTGACCAACCCCGACGCGGTCTGGGACGTCGTCGCTGCCAGCCTGCGTGTGCAGATGGTGCCCGGCCGCACCATGGAGGAGGCGACGCTCGACTACCTGGCGGCCAAGCGCCTCCTGCTCGTCCTCGACAACTGCGAGCACCTCGTCGGCGCCGTCGCCGGGGCGCGGACAGCGGCGGTCCCAGTCCTCGAGGTGCCCGGCGCCGACACCGGCGCCGAGACGATCATGGCCGCGGACGCGGTGCTGCTCTTCGCCGATCGGGCACCGCGGCCAAACACGACTTCACCCTTGACGAGCGCAACGCCGCCGCGGTGAGGACGCTGTGCCGACGCCTCGACGGGATCCCACCGGCCATCGAGCTCGCCGCCGCCCGGGTGCGCTCGCTGTCCCCGAGGACCTGGTGGGCCGCCTCGACCAGCGCTTCAAGCTCCTCACCAAGGGCAGCCGGGCCGACCCCGAGCGCCACCCGACGCTGCGCAGCACCATCGACTGGTCGTACGAACTGCTCGAGCCGGCCGAGCGCCAGCCACGGGACCGCCTCTCGGTCTTCGCGGGGAGCTGCGACCTGGCGGCGGCCGAGGCGGTCCTCGCCGGCGGCGACCTCGACGCCCTGGACGTGGTGGACGTGGTGGACGTGGTGGACGTGCTCGTGGCCATGAGCACCACCTACCTGGACCAGCTCGATCAACTGCAGCGGGCCGTCGACGCGCTGGGCGCCCTACCGGTCTGTGCCCTGGTCACGACCGGGCCGGCGCTCGACCCCGAACAACTCGACCCGCCCGACAACGTGACGGTGGTGCGGTCCGCCCCCCACGGCCAGGTGTTGGCCCACGCCGACGTGCTGGTCACCCACGGCGGCCACGGCACGGTCATGAAGGGCCTCGTCGCCGGCGCGCCCATCGTGTGCATGCCGACGGGCCGGGACCAACCGGACGGCGCCGAGGGTTGCGAGCTACTCGGACCTGTTGTCGAGCGGTGATCGTCAGCAACGACGGGGCGACCGCGAACGGCTCGGGCGAGGGGTGGTGACGGTCGTACCGGTGACCAACAACACCGCCGGGATCCACCCGTTCCAAGTGCTCCTCGGCGCGGAGGGAACGGGCCTCGGGTACGAGTCGAAGGCCCAGGCCGAGCAAGTGCGATCGGTAGCGGTCGAGCGCATCGGGGCGCCGCTGGGCGTGCGGTCGGGATCCGACGTGGCCGCGCTCGACGAAGCGTTGCGTCTTGACTTGGCGATCTGAGCGCGCGTCCCCGTGGTCTCGATGTTCCCGCCTCCGGCCTCGTCCACCGCCGGTGGCAGGGCGCATCGACGTCGGCCGCGCTGACGACAGGACGTCAGCCGTGGGGGCGACGAGGGCCCATCGCACCCGTGGGGAGGCGTAGACATCCCTTTCCCGTGCCATCGTCACCAGGCCCTCCCGCCGGGGACGAGTTCGCGACGGAAGGGCTGGGGCTTCAGATAGGTCGCGGATCGCCACGCCCACTCCAGGGGGCCGTACCGGAACCGTGTCAGCCAGGGTTCGGACCAGGCGAGCTGGAGCGCCCACACGCCGCCGACGAACACGGTGAGCTGCCAACGGGCGAGGCTCGCGAAGGCGAAGACGTGGCGCAACACGAGGAGCCCGATCAACGTCTGGCTGAGGTAGTTGGTGAGGGCCATCTGCCCGGTGGCCCGGAAGCGCTGCCGGAAGGCGGTGTCGGGCCGCAGGTTCCACAGGGTGACGAGCCCGAGGTAGCCGACCGTCATCGGAATCGTGGCCAGCGTGTTCGGGATCTCCCCGACGAGCGCGACCGACGGCTCGTAGCCACCGATGGCCTGGATCGCCACCCCGAGTGCGGCCACCGGGATCCCGATCCCGAGCCCGACGAGCACCAGTTGGCGGTAGTACGGCGCCGGGCGGTCGCCCTGGATGATGCCGAGGCGGTAGGTGGCGACGCCGAGCAGCATCATCGCCAGCGCCCGTCCGAAGAAGTCGAACAGCAGGAAGAGCCCCACCGCGTCGGACATCGGAGGTCCACCTGTGGTCCAGAAGTCCCGCAGGCCGTCTCCGTTGGCGGGCAGCGTGGTCTGCACGACCGCGGCCACGAGGGTCGTCGCCGCCATGAGGGAGACCCCGGCGACGATCAGCGTTCGTGGCTTCCACCACCGGGCGATCAGCAGGACCGGCGCGCAGAGCGCGTAGACCGTGAGTACGTCACCCACCCAGAGCCAACTGTGGAGCAGGCCGATGCCGAGCAGCAGCGTGTTGCGCCACAGGCTCAGCCTGGTCCCGTTGCGTCCCTTGGCGTCGGCCCGTTCACAGAACAGCACGATCGACGCCCCGAACAACATCGAGAACAGGCCCATCATCTTCTGGTCGACGAGGATCTCGTTGAGACCGCCGACGAACCAGTCGAGGCGGCCGTCGCTCCCCGCGGCGTCCAGGTTGAAGTAGGCGGCTTCGGGAAGCCCGTATGACACCGCGTTCATGACCAGGATGCCCAGGACCGCCACCCCGCGCAGCAGATCCAGATTGGAGATCCGGGACCCGGCAACCTCGCTCTTGGTGGTTGCCGAGGTCACTGCCGCGACACTACGGCGATCCTCGACCCGCCCGAGCGCCATCGGTCCCGGCTGATGCCGCCGAGTGCCGCGAGGCCTCCAATTCCAAGGGTTTCGAGTACCGGGCTGCGCCGGCCGATCGGCCCCGTGACGGCTCCTGACGGCCCCTGACGGCGGGTTCGTGAGAAGTCTCGTGAGTAGTCAACGTCCCCGGGAGCCCTGGTGGCTACACGTCATGGATGGAACAGCTGTTCCGCATTTGCTGGCTACCGGGATGGGTTGGTGCTCGTGGATTTCGTCCGACCGATCGAGGCCATCGTGCCTGGTGCCCAGGGTCGCGTGCTGGCGGTGTTGGCCGAGACGACCGCTGAGCTCGACCTCAGGACCATCGCCAAGCTGGCCGCTGTGAGCATCGTTCAGGCGTCGCGGGTGCTCCCGGGTTTGGTCGAACTCGGCGTCGTCGAACGTCGAGAGGTACCACCGTCCTCGAGGAGATCGGTCGCCTGGCCGGCGCCCTCTCCCATCCCGCAATGCGTGTGATCGTCTTCGGCTCCTTCACCCGGGGAGAAGCCGGTCGTGACCGCGACGTCGACCTTGTGGTCATCCGTCCCACCGACATCAGCGAGGACGACGACAAGTGGGCCGAGGATCAGCGAGTGGCGGCGGTCACGGTGGTGAGGAGCCGCCCTGTCCGAACGACGTGGTAGCCCGTGATGAGAGCGTTGTCACTCGGTCCTTGATCGGACGAGGCTGACCGGTTCCCTGCCCGATGCGAGCCCGCTGACCGCGGTCGCGACCAGCGGGAGGCCGACGATGATCGCGGAGAGGTGGGCGATGGGGATGTTCCCGAGTTGGTCGGTCTGGGGCCAGTAGCCGGCGATGAGTGCGGCGTATGCGGTCAAGGCGCCAAGGATGGCCCCGACTGCGGCGAGCGTCATCGTGGTGAAGGCGGTGATGGCACGTCGGGTTCCGCTGGTCGCTCCGGTCGCGGCAGGATGCGGGTCTGGTGCTCCGCATCGCTGCGGAGCAGGCCGATGGTCATCGCCAGGATGGCCAGTGCGACCAGGGCGCCGGCGATGGCAGCCGTGGTGCTGATCGTGGTGAGGTCGGAGCGCTGGTCGCGGACCTCGATGACCAGCCCGGCGTCGGCGGCGATGGCTCGCACGCGTGCGAGTTCAGCATCCGAAGGACTCGACGGGGTCTCGAGGAGCCAGCCTGCCCGCATCGGATCGAGGTGGGCGTCGTCTAGGCCTCGTTGGGTGATGAGGGACCGGGGAGCCGACGTGTACGACGGAACCTGGCTGCGCGCTACCTGATCGGCTGGGACAGCGTTGCGTCGGAAGCTGACGTTGCTGATGTCGCCAGTGATGTACGCGGGGCCGGGGAGTGAGGTGAGCAGCACGTGGTCGTCTGGGGCAGCGGAGCGGTCCAGGCTGAGGTGGCGCCACAGGGCCGGGGTGGCGACGAACAGGCGCCCGGAGTCCCGGAGGGTCTCCTGCCCTGCGGGTCGTCCGAGGAGTGCGATCGGTAGCACCGTGCGCCCGTCCTGCACGTCGCGGAGCTTGGAGTCGACGGCCACGTCGAGGGGCACCACTTCGGAGGTGGCGACGACGGCGACGGCCATGCCGATGGCGAGGCTGATGACGCCCAGCGCGGCAGCCGATCGCGACTGGTAGCGGGCGAGGTCGCGGGTCGCGAGCCAGGCTGCAACAGGAAGACGGCCGGCAAAGCGCGAGACAACTCGCAGCGAGGGCGAGGCCAGCAACACGGTGGCTACGACGACGGCGACGAGTCCGGCGAGGAAGAGCAGGGGGGTGAGCTTCTCCGAGCTGGGGTCGACGCCGAGCGCGATCGCGGCAAGGCCGGTGGTGAAGACCGCCACGGCGTGGATGAGGGGCCGTCCCCCGGCTCGGGGATGGGGTGGGCGCCCGGAGATGGCTTCGGCAACCGACACCCGCGAGAGGACGCGCGCCGGCCACCACGCCGCCGCCGACGGCCGTGCCGTTGGCCGCCATCGCGGATCGCAGGTGTCGGGGGGTGGCGCCCTCGGCCCGTCCGCGCACGGCAACGGCCCCGGTCCCTGGTTCCGTCGCCGGCCGGAAGGTCTGCACCCGTTTGCCATCAGCGCTGATCAGCACCGAGAGAAGATCACCAGCGCGCACGGGGGACGACGCGGTGAGGGCGAACGCGTCGTTCATGTCCGCCGGGTTCTCCACCAACCCGACGACCTCATAGGTGGAATCGCCGAGCGTCACCTTGTCTCCGATGGATGCAGAGAGCAGGCTCGCGACGTCGTCGGTGAAAGCGACCTCCCCGAGAGATGCGGGTAGGCGACCGGCACGGACCGCGAGCATGGGTACGCCGAAGCGGCCGCCGATCTCCTGCGCTCGGAGATCGATCGCCTTCGTTGACCCCGGCACGCTGACCGGGCGGTTCCCGATGATCTCGACCGGACCAAACCAGTGCCGCGCCGAGCGGAGGTACCGATCGACCGCGGTTGGGTCGGTGACGCGTCGGTCAATGCGATGGCTGGCGGTACCGAGCGCGGCGTCTCGCGAGGGGACCACGTTGTAGGCGGCCGTCGCAGCAAGCACCGCGGCGAACACGGCAAACGTGATCAGCGCGATCACCACGACCTGTTGGCGCCGCTCCTGCCTGAGGAGGCGAAGGGACCACCGAGTGACGGCGCGCCGGGCCGGGCCGCCGCCGTTGCGAGCGGTCATGGTTGGCGCGGATCGAGCAGCGACTCGGGGCTGCTCGGCGACACGGTCTGGTCCACGATGCGGCCTTCGCTCAGGAACACGGTGAGATCGGCCCACGAGGCCAGTTGGGCGTCGTGGGTGACGACGATGCCGGCGACCCCGTGTCAGCAGGCTGCTCGCAGCAGGCGCATGACCGACTCGCCGAACACCGGGTCGAGGGCGCCGGTCGGCTCGACCGCGAGGAGTAGATGGTGGTCGCCGACGATGGCTCGGGCGATGGCCGCCCGCTGTCGTTCACCGCTGGAGAGGTCGTCGGGGAACCTGTCCGCCCTGTCCGTCACCCCGAGCTGCTCGAGGGCGGCGAGAGATGCGCCGACCTGCCCCGCCGGCGCTAGGGCGTGAGGGCGAGGCCGGCGTCGATGGTGTTGGTGGCGCCGCCGGCGACGCTGATGACGCTGGCCGCGGCGTAGCCCGACCCCCCACCGCTGCCGGCGTGGTTGTCGTAGTACTCCGGGACGTGGGCCTCGGTGAGGTCGTAGAACCGCACCCGGATACCGGCGGCCGGGACGCCGGAGATCGTGTAGGTGCCGTCGGCGGCGGTGCGGGCCACCCCCACCACCGAGCCGGTGGTGTCGATGGCGAACACCCACATGTCCGCGAGCGGGCTCCCCGAGCCGTCCTCGGTCACCGTTCCCGCCACCGTGCCGGTGCTGGGGGCCAGCGCGGCGTTGACCGTCGCGGGGCTGCCGACGCCCGCGGACACCGGCGTGGCGGACCCGAGGCCGGACACAGGCTGGTCGGCATTCCACTCGAACGTGTGGGTGCCCGCAGGGTCCACGAAACCCACGACGTAGCTCCCCTCGTCCACCGCCACGTCGTAGGCGCCGCTGCCGTCGGCGATGTCGCCCGCCACGAACTGGAACGTGCCGGCCCGCAGCACGATCGCGGCCGCGCCGCTCAGCGGCGCGCCTCCGCTGTCGGTGATCGTCCCCTGCACGCTGGTCGTGCCGGTGGGCATCGTCTGGGCCGGCACGGCCAGGGACCCGATCACCTGAAGGGCCCCGCCGACGACGTTCACCGGGGTGGCACCCGCCGGGGTGGCCGAGCCGTCGTAGTACCTCGGCTGGTGCCCGCCGGTGAGGTCGAGCAGCGCGACCAGGTGCGGGACCGAGCGAAGGTTCTGGATGACGTAGAACCCGGAGCCGTCGGTCTGGGCGCCGAGGCTCATCTGCCCCGTCAGCGCGTTGGTGCTGAGCGCCAGCCCCGCGGTGACGCCGTCGCCCGAGGTGGCGTCAGTGATCCGGCCCTCGATGCCGCCGAGGGCCCGGGTGAGCTGCGGGTTGATCACCACGGTGGCGCCGTCGGCCAGCGTGGTCGGCGTCGTCTGGTGGAACTTGGCGATGTGGCCGTTGGCCGGATCGGCGAGGTAGATCATCACCGAGCCCGCCGGGACGAGCATCGCGTACGTACCGTCCGCAGCGGTGGTGTCCAGCCCGACGGCGCTGAAGTCATCCGTATCGAGCGCCGCCACCATGGCGCCGCTGATCGCGTTGCCGAAGATGACGGCCGTCACCTGACCCTTCAACAGCGCCTGGCCCGCCGGGATCGTCACCGACACGCTCACCGTGGCCGAGGTGACCGGCGAGACCTCGGCGGCGTCCCCCGTCGCCGAGTTGGCGTACGTGCCGATGTCATCGACCGTCGGCGAGTACGTGCAGTCGACGGTCACCGAGGCGCCCACGGCCAAGTCGGCCTGCGCCCCCGCACACCCCGGCGCCTTCGCATCCGTCACGGTGACCCCCGTCAACGAGACGTTGCCCGTGTTGGTGAGGGTGACGTGGAAATGGATGGGCGAGCCCACCGCCACCGTGGTCTCGTCCGCCGTCTTCGCCACCGAAAGCGCCGGCGCCGGCGTCACCAACTGCACCACCGGCAGGGCGTCACCCATCTCGCCTGGACCATCACCGCGGGTCTGCGTGTCGCCCAACCCCAACTGACCTGTGTTGGCCCTTCCCCAACACTTCACCGAACCGTCGTCCAAGCGGGCACACGTGTGGGTGATGCCGGTGGTCACCGCGACCACGGTCCGTCCCGTGCCCAACGCCACCACGGGCAAGGAGTCGCCCATCTCGCCGGCCGCCTCCCCCCGGTCGTCGGTGTCGCCCAACCCCAGCTGTCCGGTGACGTTCCACCCCCAGCACTTCACCGACCCGTTGTCCAGCAACGCGCACGTGTGATTGAACTTCGACCGCACCGCCACCGCGGTGCGCCCGGTCCCCAGCGCCACCGCCGGCAAGTTGTCGCCCATGCTCCCCGGCTGGCTCCCCCGCTGGGTGTTGACCCCCAGGCCCAATTGGCCGAGGTTGCTCTGCCCCCAGCACTTCACCGTCGCGTTGTCCAACAGGGCGCACGTGTGGTCGCTGCCGGCGGTGATCGCCGTCGCGGTGCGGCCCGTGCCCAGGTTCACGGCCAGCAGGCTGTCGCCCATCTCCCCCGGACCGTCCCCCCGGTTGGTGGTGCTCTCGTTGCCGAGCGCACCGGCGCCACCGGCCCCCCAGCACTTCACCGAACCGTTGTCCAACAACGCACAGGCGTGGAAGCCGCCGGCGACCACCGCCACCGCGGTGCGTCCGGTCCCGAGCGCCACCGCCGGCAAGCTGTCGCCCATCTCCCCCGGACCGTCCCCCCGGTTGGCGGTGTCGCCCAACCCCAACTTGCCCACGAAGTTGCTGCCCCAGCACTTCACTGACGCGTCGTCCAACAACGCGCACGTGTACGACTGTGCGGCCGAAACCGCTACCGCGGTCCGGCCCGTGCCCAGCGCCACCGCCGGCAAGCTGTCGCCCATCTCCCCCGGACCGTCCCCCCGGTTGGCGATGTCGCCCAGCCCGAGCTCGCCCGACTGGTTCAAGCCCCAGCACTTCACCGAACCGTTGTCCAACAACGCGCACGTGTGGTTGGTGCCGGCCGAGAGCGCCACCGCGGTGCGGCCCGTGCCCAGGTCGACGGCGGGCAGGTTCGCGCCCATCTCCCCTGCACCGTCCCCCCGGTTGGCGGTGTCCCCCAGCCCCAGCTGGCCCTTGTCGTTCAGGCCCCAGCACTTCACCGACCCGCCGGACAGGATCGCGCACGTGTGGCTGCCGCCGGCGCTCAGCTGGCGAAACGCCGCCGGTGCACCCGGCGCCTCGTTGCTGTCCGCGCCGACCGGCGCCGGCGCCCCGGCCCCGGCACCGGCCAGGGTCGCAGCGACGACCACGATCAGACCCACGATCCGAGCTCCCAGGCGCATGCCTCTACTGCCTTTCGGTACGACCGACTGACCAGACATGATGCCACCTACTCATCCCTTTGGTGACCCGTCTCACCAAGGTCCATGGCCATGGGTGCCGGGTGTCCCGGCACGGATGCGATCAACCGGTGGGCAGCGACCTCGGATGGAGGGGCAGTTCATGGAGATCCCCGCGGGACTGACGCATCGGGTGGGAGGGCCCACGGGCGACCTAGTGTGCTGGAAGGTTGAAGGGCTGTGAAATGAAGGTCATGTGTCGTCACCGGCTCCTTGGTTGATGGCGGTGCAGTAGCCGGCGAGGCGTTCGAGGATCTCGTCAGCGGTCTTGTGCCAGATGAACGGGGTGGGGTTCTCGTTCCAGGTGGCGGCCCAGGCTTCGATGTCGGCGGCGAGTTCTTTGACGTTGCGGTGGGCGGAGCGTTGCAGTTTCTTGGTGGTCAGGGCGGAGAACCAGCGCTCGACGAGGTTCATCCAGGACCCGTAGGTGGGCGTGAAGTGGAAGTGGAACCGTCGGTGCCGGAGGAGCCACCGGTGCACGAGGGGGGTCTTGTGGGCCGACAGGTTGTCCAACACGACATGGACGTCGAGGTCTGCGGGGACGTTGCGGTTGACCTTGTTCAAGAACGCCACGAAGTCCTTGGAGGTGTGCGGTGAGCGGATGTCGGTGATGACGGTCCCGGTGGCGATGTTGAGCGCGGCGAACAGGTCGCAGGTGCCGTTGCGTTCGTAGTCGTGGGTGGCCCTCGCCGGGGTGGTGGGCAGCATCGGCAAGGTCGGGGCGGTGCGGTCCAACGCCTGGATCTGGGGTTTCTCGTCGACCGCGAACACGACCGCGGCGACCGGCGGGTTCAGGTACAGGGCGACGATGTCGCGGATCTTCTCCACCAGTTGGGGGTCAGGGGACACCTTGAACGAGTCCTCACGCCACGGCTTGAGCCCGAACGCCCGCCAGATCTCACCGACGGTTGTGTGGGAGATCCCGTGGCGTTCGGCCAGACCCCTCGTCGACCAGTGCGTCGCGTCCGGCGGAGCGGTCTCGAGGGTCTCGACCACCACGGCTTCGACGGTCTCGTCGCTGATCGTGCGGGCCGCCCCAGGGCGGGGCGCGTCCACGAGGCCGTCGAGGCGGTCGACCGCGAAACGGTGCCGCCACTTCGACACCGTCACGGGGTTGCATCCCAGCGCGGCCGCGACCGAGGTGTCGGTGGCCCCCTCGGCGCAGCCGAGCACGATCCGGCACCGCAATGCCAGCGCCTGCGATGACGAATGCCGGCGCGCCCACCGTTCGAGCGTCTTGCGCTCGTCGCCGCTGAGCGTGATCTCGACGGTCGGTCGTCCACGTTTGGCCATAGCGTTCCCTCCGATGTTGGCTGACAACACCGGACAACGCGACCCAGCCGCCGAAATTCCCGATCTTCAACTATTTCTTGGCGAAACAACCTTCCAGGACACTAGGCGAGGTCATGGCATGTCCGCGAAGAAATCCGGGGCGAGGTGGCGGAGCACGTTGCCGTGCTCGGGTTCGGGAAGGCCGCGCAGGACGAGGCCACCGTCGACCCCGACGCACTGGCCGGTGATGAAGCTCGCGTCGTCACTCAACAGAAAGGCAACGCATCGTGCCACGTCTTCAGGCGCGCCCAGCCGCTTGAGTGGGGTCTGGCGGACGAAGCCCTCGCGGACCACCGGATTGTCGGTGAGGGGGGCGGCGTTCTCGGTGGCGATCAGACCAGGCAGGACCGAGTTGACCCGTATCCCGTAGTGACCCAGCTCGTCGGCGGCCACCCGGGTGAGCATGTCGATGGCGGCCTTGGACGCCGAGTATGCCCCTTCCCAGCGGCCACTACGAGCCGCTGCAACGGAGCTGATGTTGACGATGGCGCCACCTGACGCGACCATCGCTCTGGCTTCGGCCTGAAGGGCTCGGAACGTACCCGAACGTCGACAGTTGAGGGTGCCTTCGGTCGTGAACGCGAAGAGGTCAGGGGGCGTACCCAGAATGCTGCCGACCATCGCCTGGAACGCTGAGTTGACCGCCAGACCGAGCGGGCCGGACCGTTCGACCGCGGTAGCGATCGCTTCGTCCACCAACTCGGTGCTCGTGACGTCGCACTGCACCCACTTGGCACGCTCGCCGAGCGCTTCGGCGGCTGCCGCAAGTACCTCGGTCCTGCGGCCGACGATGGCTTCGCCGCACGCGAAACCGTTGCCGGTACCGCCTCCCGTGACAAACGCAGACTTCCCCTTGAACATGTCCGACCCCCAGGCAAGAGACACGCCGCCGCCCATCAAGACAGCACCGCGCACGTAGACGCCTGCGTGTTCCACGGTTGCATGGTCGGCTCAGCGATGTGGCACGTGGCGCCGTCGGAGGGGTTTGCGCGCCTGTTGTGATCTTCACAACGCCGAGTGGACCTGATGACCCTTCTTTCAAACCACGAACTGGCGTTCGACCCAGGCGTTTGACCAGTACCGGGTCATCCCGCGAGCCCGAAGAAGACCAGAATCGCCCGGCCGAGGCGGACCATCTCCTCGTCGTTCAGTCGGCCGACGCGCTCACCGAGCTTCGAACGAGGCACGGTAGTGATCTTGTCGACCATCAGGCTGCACGGCTCACGCAGCCCGTTCACATCGTTCGGCTCGATGCGAAGCCGGAACAGCGGCGCACCGGTCGGATCGGTGGTGAACGCGCACACGGTCACCGAATCGGTCGCATCGAACCGATCGTCCTGCACGATCGCCACAGGACGCGGCTTGCCGACGTAGCCGGTACCCGCAGCAGCGGTCCAGATCTCGCCGCGTTTCACTCAGTGTCGAGGCTGATCGCATCGATGAACGCCTGGTCGTCGCCGGCGCTGGCGCTCGCCGCCACCGCAGCCGACTGGCGATGCGCCTCCCGGGTGAACTCTGGCGAACGCACATCAGGCACCCAGATCTGGACCGGACGCATCCCCTGAGCGCGGAGCCGACGACGATGCTCCCGTACACGCTTCTTGACGCTCGACTCTTCCGGCGGCGCAGCCATCAGACCATGTTACATGTAACGGTCGGCAGATGCCTCAACACCGAGTGGACCTCGTGACCCTCACGAAGACCCGGCAAGATCCCGCCGGGCCTGGTCGCTCGCTCGCTCGAAGACATCCCAGTCGAGGTCAGGCAGGTCTGGCAATGAACCGGCGAGGCCGTATTGACGGCTGTCGGCATCGCGGCGCGAGCGGTTGAAGAACCTCTCCCCGGTTGCCGTTCGTCAACGGGTTCTCGATTCGGGTCTGGCGGCAATCGCGAGCTCCGACCGTGTAGCCGCCGCCTATTCCGCGCACAGTGAGTCTCTCCACGTTGTGCCAGGTTGGCCACCTCTACGGGAGGTTGGACGAGGGCATGTCGGAACGGCACCGGACGACTACTTCGCGATCGATATCGCGTTCGTTGAGATGCTCGAGCACGGGCGTCGACTGGGTAACGCGATCCTGCTCCTTACCAACAAGATCTCCCCGGGCTCAGACGCCGTGCGCATCGCAAGTGGGGCTCTGACTGCCTTCAGTGACGGACACGCTCGGACCCAGGAGTACCTCAGCCGGCACCTCGACGCGCTGGCCGAGGTACAGCATGCGCCCGACAGTTGAGGACGCCGCATGGGGCGCTGGCGTGGCGAGCTGACGTGATCGCCGCAATGCGCGTTGTTGTGAGACCGACAACAACGAGTGGACCTGATGACCCTTCTTTCAAACCCCGATCTCGCTGTGCGGACGACCCTCTGCGGCCTATGAGATTGGCGGTCGTGCTCTGAGGTGCCAGGTACTTTGGCAGGCTCCCGAGCCGATCTACGGCACTCGATCAGACCCCTTCGTCGGTGAGCGCAAGTCGCAGGTACCGCTCTGGGACTCGGACAGCCTGATGATCGTCGAAGTCGACGAGGTAGATGCACTCACCTCAGAGTCCGCCGACGTGAGGAAGGATTGGCCGGAACTCCACTTCCCGGACCGCGCCGACACCGGCGCCGTACCAAGCGTCAGGCGTCGGGCGTGCCACCGTGACTTGATCGCCCAGAGCGAATAGTCCCGCCTGTGAGCCCTTCTGATCGCGGTCGAGATAGAACTCCAGTCGTCCAAGCGCGCCATTCGGAGTGTCGCCAACACCTACCGGAACCGTCGGCGCGCTCCACCAGTTCACAGCGACCGTGTCGGCGCCGAAAGCTTCGGAGGGAACCGCCTGCACGCTCGCGACGGCGAACGCTGCCCAGGGACCTCCTTTGTAGACGCCGCTGTAGTGCGTCTCGGTGATCAAGATCATGCGGAGAGTCTGCACCTGGGTGATCGGTCCGGCCGCTCCCAAATCGTACGGTTAGCTGCTGACACGTGCTGTCGCTACCAGATCGTCTCGACCAGCTCCGCCTTCTGGATCCGCTCGTCACGGGTGACTAGGGGCAGGTCGAGCGCGCTTGCCGTCGCGAGGATGAACCTGTCCCAGGGGTCGCCGAGAGCGTCCCGCGGGATTGAGGTTGCAGCATCGGTGACGGCGACGTCGATCGGATGCAGATCGACCTTCGGCGACGAGACCATCGTGGCCCTCAGCGTCGCCAGATCCTCAGTCGTCACGCCCTGCGTCGTCTGCGTCACGTACCAGAGGTCGATCAGCGTCGCGACGGACACCACGATTCCATCCGAGCCCTCGGCCTCGGAGAGCGCAGAGGCAGCTGGCTCGGACAGGCGAGATGAGCCCTGCAGGTACCAGACGATCGCATGCGAGTCGGCGACGACCCTCATGAAGATTGGGCGAGATCCTGCCGGGCCAGCTCGCCCGCACGCTCGAAGGCGTCCCAGTCGAGGTCGGGCAGATCAGGCAGCGAACCGGCAAGGCCGGACGCACCGACGGACGGCTCGTCCGTCGCGATCACGCGCAGGTGAGAACCAGGCCGAAGACCGAGGCTCGCGAGCTGATCGGCGGGAATGCTCCCGTCCTCAGACACAACGAGCTCCTTCTCACCGGTCGGATCGAGCGCGCTCATCGGTCCACGATACGACGACATCATGCGGCCCGGGGCCCTACTTTGGCGGCTCCCAGGCAGGTCAGCTTCACCGCACCGGTCTTCGGACGGCAGCCCGCTCCGCAGACCTGACGGCGTTGTGACTACCACAACACCGAGTGGAGCTGATGGGACTCGAACCCACGACCCCCTGCTTGCAAAGCAGGTGCTCTAGCCAGCTGAGCTACAGCCCCGAAGGGCCGTCAGCCTACCGGTGGGGATCCGCGGTCCTGCCAGGTGCACACACAGGCCTCGTTGCCGTCGGCGTCGGCCAGCACCCACCACGCTCGGGCGAACGCGTCGGTGACCAGGCGTCCGCCGGCGGCGAGGGTGGCGGCGACCCTGGCGTCCGCAACGTCGTGGGGCACGACCACGTCGAGGTGGAAGCGGCCGCGGTCTGTGCGGGGCTCGTCCATCTGCTGGAACCACAGCGTCGGGCCGATGCCCCGCGGGTCAACGAGCTCACCGTTGCGCTGTCGCTCGCGGTAGCCGAGCACCGCCGCCCAGAACGGTCGGATGCGGGCTGCGTCCATGGTGTCGATGGCGATCTCGACGACCTGGGCGGCGAGCGGCTCGGCGACGGCGCCGTGGTCGGCGGCGACGGCCGAGATCGCGCGAGCGAGGGCCACGTCGGCGTCGGACAGGCCCCCGATGGCGTGGGTGGACAGCGAGACGTGCACCCGCCCCGGGTAACGCAGGTCGAGGTCGGGGTGGTGGTCGGCGGCGTCGGCCGCCTCGGCGATCGCGGCCACCAGCGCGGCGCCCGCACTGAACGAGCCGGCGAGGAACTCGGCCTGCAAGGTGGCCACGAGCACCCGCCAGCCGTCGAGGCCGGGCTCGGCAGCGATCTCGTGGGGGGTGAACGGTGTGTACGCCATCGTCCCAGTCAACCAGCCCGCTCGACCGGGCGCCCCGGTGGGGCTCAGGTGCCGGTGACGGGGTGGCACTGCTGCAGCTGCGGATCGCGCCCGCCCCGTCCATGGCCGCACTCCAGTGCTCTGACCCGGGGCCCCTGGTCCCGGAACGGGAAGCGGTCAGCCGACGATCTCGAGGCCTCTCGGCAGGGGCTCGGTGGTGAGGGCGACAGCAAGGGAGTTGGCGGTGGCCTCGTCCTCCACGCCGCTGATCTGGATGGAGTGGCGCTCGTAGTTGGCGTCGCGCACGCGTGGCGCCGACAGCACCTGGTGGTCGAGGGCGATGCCTGCCAACCCGCTGTCGCGCGGCGGGCGGCGGTGCTTGCAGTCGGCCGCCATGGCGTTGAACGTGTCGATCCCCTCGAAGGTCAGCACCAGGTCGACCGCCCAATCGCCGTCCGCCATGCGCCCGCGGGCCTTGAACCCGGCGCACCCAGAGACACGGTGCTGCTACTGAATGTGGCGAGTTGTGTGGGTCGACGCCGCCGGTCAGCGGTCGAACAGCGTGGTGATGTCGAGCGAGAAACCTGGAATCAGCGGGCTGGTGAGGGTGTCGCCGCGGCCGATCTCGAGGCTGACGTCGAAGCTGGAACTGGAAGGCGACGACCGCCGCAGAAGAGTGACGGTGTCGGCTTCGGTGTCGACCAACCACAACTCGGCTAGGCCGGCGGCCTCCCACCGGGTGCGTTTGATGCCGATGTCGTAGCGCCAGGTGGACGGCGATCGGATCTCGACCGCGACATCAGGCGGGCCGGGGGCGCGCAGCACGTCGTGCGCCAACGTGTGCTCGGGCGTGGTCCACCACACGTCGGGCAGAAAGACGTTGTCGTCGTCGATGGGGATGTCGACCTCCATGCCCGGTTCGCCGGCACCGGGGTTGACCTCGAGGTGCTTCATCAGCTGGAAGTAGATCCACCCCAGGATTCGTTGGTGGCGGCGGCTCGGCGCGTTCACGACGATCTCCCCGTCGATCAGCTCGGTGTGCTTCTGTTCACCAGGGAGGGCGAAGAACTCGTCGGCCGTCAGTCGCCGGTGGGTGCGAAGGGCCATCTCCAGACGTTAACGAGGGAGTGCGACAGACGGAAGGGGCCGCCAGGTCTCCGTAGGCTCGGAGGTCATGGGGCGGACCGGCACCGTGAGCGTGCTCTTCACCGACATCGTCGGATCGACCGAGCTCCTGGGCCGTTTGGGCGAGCGAGAGTTCGACGAGGTGCGCCGCCGCCACTTCACCGCCCTGCGGACCGCGCTCGGCGAGCACGACGGCACCGAGGTGAAGAACACCGGCGACGGGCTGATGGCCGTGTTCACCAGCGCCGTCGACGCCGTCGAGTGCGCGGTGACGATGCAGGGCGTGGCCCGCCAGGTGGAGGCCGAGGGTCGCCCAGTGAGCATCCGCATCGGCGTGGCCGCAGGCGAGGCGCGAGAGGAGGCCGACGACTGGTTCGGCAATCCCGTCATCGAGGCGGCCCGCCTGTGTGCCCTGGCCGGGACGGACGAGGCGTGGGCGACGCAGCTGGTGCAGGCGCTGGTCGGGACGCAGGCCGACGCCCGACTGGTCGATCTGGGCCCGCAGGAGCTGAAGGGGTTCAACCGGCCGGTCGACGTCGTGCGCATCGATGCCCGCGAACGCGCGCAGGGGACGATGTATGCCCGGGTCGACGAGCAGGGGGGTGCCGTCGGGGGTCGCTTGGTGGCGGCGATGGACCGGTGGGAGCGCCGGCCGGCGATCCAGAAGCTGCGCGCCGAGATGATCGCCCGCCTGGCCCCGCTGCCGGGCGACGTGATCGCCGACATCGGGTGTGGTGCGGGTACCGAGTTGATCCGTCTCGCCGGGTTGGTCGGCCCCGAGGGGACGGCCATCGGCATCGACCCCAGCCAGGCCATGTTGGACGAAGCAGCACGGCGTGCCGCCGAGCACGGCGTCGCCGTCGAACTGGTGGCCCGTGACGGTCGCGACACGGGTCTCGCCGACGATCTGGTCGACGGCGTCCGCATGGAACGGGTGGTCCAGCACGTCGGTGATGTGGATGTGCTGGTGGCCGAGGCGCGCCGCATCACCCGGCCTGGCGGCCGGGTCGTGCTGGCCGACTCCGACTGGGGCAGCTTGATGGTCCACCCGGTCGACCCCGACGTGTTGCGCCGCCTCCGGTCCGGCATGGAGCGCGGCCCCATGCCCCAGCCGTGGGCCGGCCGGGTGCTGGCCGACGCGCTCCTCGACGCCGGCCTGCTCGACGTGTCCGTCCAGTTCTTCGCCATCGACGCCGACCGGGAGGTGCTTCGCTCGATGCGAGCCGTGCTGCAGCGGTTCGTCGAGGGGCGGCTCATCACTCAGACGGAGTTGGACACGATGCTCGCCGACCTCGACGCCGCCTTCGAACGCGGCGGCGCCGTATGGGCCCTCATCATGGTGGTCGCGTCGGGCCGGGTGCCGGACTGACCACGAGCGGGCCGGAGCCGGTCGGGGCTCGGCTGTCGACCGGGTTGCGGCGCCTCGGTGCAGGCGGTCAGGCGTCGCCGATGGCGTAGAACTGGCCGGACCGCGTGCCCACGTAGATGCGGCCCTTCCACACGGCGGGGGTGGACTCGATGCAGCCGCCCAGCTCGAGTGTCCACAGCTCGGGCGGGTCGACCCGGGGGCGGCTGACGTCGTAGGCGTGCAGGAAGCCGTTGCAGTCGCCCTGGATCAACACGTCGTCCACCACCACCGGGGACTGCCAGGTGGGACCAGGCAGTGACTTCTCCCACAGGATGTCGCCGGTGGCGCGGTCGATGCCGAGGAGACGCCCGCCGTTGGTGGGCACGATGAGCGTGCCTCCGTGGATGGCGGGGGTGGCCCACACGCCCGCAGGGTTGGCATCGCGGTCGGGGATCGACCACACCAGCGGGTTGTCCGGCTGTGTGGGGTCGAGCTTCATGATCTGGCCGATCTCGTTCGAGCGGGCGGTGGCCCGCTCGTACTCGGAGGCCACGTACAACATCCCCTCGTCGTCGATGACGATGCTGGCGTCGGTGTCGTCGCCCGTCCAGAATCGGAAGGTGCGGGTGACGGCGGACGGGCCGGCGCCGCCAGGGCGCAGCGGGCCGATGTCCCAGCCCTGCACCAGGCCGCCCGAGTTGGCGAAGTAGGCGGTGTTGCCAGAGATGGCCACCGAGTTCTCGATCGACACCGAGGTGTCGCCGATGTCGGCCAGCAGTTGGTCGTCCCAGCCCGGCGTGTTGAAGATCAGCTGGGGGGCGACGGTCACGGGGTCGGCGTCGCCCGTCCCGCCGGCCCGGTTCAGGGTGGCCACGTGGAACTGGCTGTTCTCGCCGCCCTCGAACAGGGTGTCGTCGATCACCAGGCCCGAGCCGTCCCAGTCGTTGTTCCACATGGTGGGGCTGACCGCGTCGGCGCTGAGCGACCACAGTTCCTGCACCGGGTTCCGGTCGATGGCCAGCGCCCGGTAGTAGTTGTCGCGCGAGCCCGTGTACACGAGGGGGTACCCGTCGGGGTCGACGGTGACCGAGCCCTTGATGATGTCGCCGGTGGGGAACGGCGGGCGCAGGTCGGTGCCGGTGGCGGCGTCGACGAAGTGCACCGCCCGGTCGTAGGCGCCGAAGACCACCCAGGTGTTCCCGCCGCGCTCGAACACCGCGGGCTGGCCGGTCCAGCCCGAGCCGCACCACACCTTGGTCTCGCTGCCCTCGCTGGATTCGGAACACATGGCCGAGCCGGGGTACTGCCACAGCACCTGCGGCGCCTCGGGAACGGGCCCCTCGCCGTAGTAGGTGCGGGTGGGGTTGCCCCGGAACGTGAGCAGGCCGTTGACCGTGTCGCCCCACGGCTGGCCCGACGACGCCGGGTCGACCCAGCCCTCGAACGGCGGCGCGGTGGTCGTGGTCGGCGCCGCGGTGGTGGCGGGACCGGCCGTCGAGCTGGACGAGGCGGCGCCGTCGGTGCCCGGTCGATCGGCCCCGCTCCCCGCCCCGCACGCCGAGGCGAGGAGCACCATTGCGAGCGCTGCCGCCGGTCTTCTCAACAATCGACGGCCACGTGGAGGGCCCGGCACACCTCGTCGAGCCGTTCCGGCCCGAGCATGGTTATGCGTCTGGTGCAGAACGCGCGCCGGATGACCTGAAGGTTGTCGAGCGAGAGCACGCACGGCTGTGGCATGCCGTCTGCGTCGTCCAACTCCACCTCGGTTGGGATCCCTCTCGCCCGGCTGGTGGTTGGTGCCGCTAGCAGGCGCTCGAGTGCTGGCAAGACGCTGTCCCTGGTGAGTACCAGGAAGGGGCGAGCTTTGCGGTCCGGTGGTTCGTACCACCAGATCTCGCCCCGTCTCACCAGCCGCCGTCCCACTCATCGAGTGCACGGCCCGCCGCCCTTCCCTCAGCGTCGGACTGGGCGTCGAGATCGCCCCATTCGTCGACGCCACCGGGCGGATGCTTGGTGTAGCCCCGGATCAACGCCTCGTCGGTGCAGCGCCGCTCCTCGCGTTCGACGAACTGTTCGAGCGCGAGACGGACGATCTGTGACCGGGTCGAGGTGCCCTGGGTCAAGGCGTCGAGCGCCTGCACCAGCGGGTCTGGCAATCGCACCGCGATCTGAGTTGTCATGCACCTAGCATACCGTCCTGTCGGGCACGGGCAGTGCCGGCGGCCGAGGTGCCGGGGGCGATGCGGGACCGCGCGCTATTGCTTCGAGAGCGGTGCCGCCCTGCGTCAGGCGCCGCCTACGACCCGCCCTCGGCGACCAGGCGGTCGAGGGCGAGCTCGGGCTGCTCGCGCTCGACCCGTTCGAGCCAGTACCGGCTCTCGAAGAGGGCGTAGCGGGTGCCGTCGGCCCGCTTGAGCACGTCGACGCCCTGCATGCCCTTGAGGGTGGGCTCGCTGGCCTCGTCGGTGCGGCGGGCCACCCGGTAGCTGGTGGGGTTGAGCTCGACGGGGGCGCCGAACTCGTTCTCTAGGCGGTGGACGGCCACCTCGAACTGCATGGGGCCGACGGCGGCGAGGAGCGGCGCCTGGTCGCCCAGGTCGTCGTCGCGCAGCACCTGCACCACGCCTTCCTCGTCGAGTTGGGCGATGCCGCGTCGGAACTGCTTGAAGCGGCCGGTGTCGCGGACCCGGGCCACCGAGAAGTGCTCGGGGGCGAAGCTCGGGATGCCGGGGAAGGAGACCGGCTCGTCGAGGTAGACCGAGTCGCCGATGCGCACGTCGGTGGCGTTCACCAGGCCGACCACGTCGCCGGGGTAGGCCTCTTCCATCGTCTCGCGCTCCTGGCCGAACACCTGGTGGGCGTACTTGGTGGCGAAGGGCTTGCCGGTGGGGCCGTGGGTGACCACCATGCCGCGCTCGAACTTGCCGGAGCACACCCGGAAGAACGCGATGCGGTCGCGGTGCGACGGGTCCATGTTGGCCTGCACCTTGAACACGAAGCCCGAGAAGGGGGCGTCGAGCGGACGGGGCGCGCCGTCGGTGTCGGGGCGCGGTGACGGCGACGGCACCAGGTCGACGACGGCGTCGAGCAGCTTGCGCACACCGAAGTTGGTGAGCGCCGAGCCGAAGAACACCGGGGTGGTCTCGCCGGCCCGGAAGGTCTTGTCGTCGTGGTCGGCGCCGACGGCGCCGAGCAGGCCGAGCTCCTCTTCGGCCGCGGTCCAGGCCAGGCCCTCGTCGGCCCGGGCCTGAGTGGCCGACACCTCTTCTTCGGGGGCCTCGGTGCTGCCGCGGGCGGTGCGGGTGAAACGGGTGAAGCCGATGACGCCGGTCCCGCCGTCCTCGGTGAACGCCCGGTCGGCCACACCCCGGAAGTCGCCGGCCTGGCCCACCGGCCAGGTGACCGGGGTGGGGACGATCGACAGCTTCTGTTCGATCTCGTCGATCAGCTCCAGGGCGTCGCGGCCGGGGCGGTCCCACTTGTTGATGAAACTGAGCAGCGGCAGGTTGCGCTGGCGGCACACCTCGAAGAGCTTCAGGGTCTGGGGCTCGATGCCCTTGGCCGCGTCGAGCACCATCACGGCGGCATCGGCCGCAGCCAACACCCGGTAGGTGTCCTCGGAGAAATCGCGGTGGCCCGGGGTGTCGAGCAGGTTGACCACGCAGTCCCGGTAGGGGAACTGCATCACGGTCGAGGTGATGGAGATGCCGCGCTGCTGCTCCATGGCCATCCAGTCCGACGTGGCCGAGCGCCGCCCGCCCTTGGCCTTCACCGCGCCGGCCTCTTTCGCGAGGGCACCCCCGTACAGCAGGAACTTCTCGGTGAGGGTGGTCTTGCCGGCGTCGGGGTGCGAGATGATGGCGAAGGTGCGCCGGCGCGCCGCCTCCGCGCTGGCCGCGGTCACCTCGGCAGGCTACCGGCGGGCGTGCGCCCCGTCCCGTCCCCGGCGCCGCGGTGAGCCCGAGCGGATCAGCGCAGGTCCAAGATCTCCAGGTCGAGCGGGGCGTCGATGATCTCGGGGGCGCCGGTGAGGAGGGTGGCGTCGAAGGCGAGGGCGGTCGCCACCGCGAAGGCGTCGGCAAAGGCCATCGGGTGCTCGGCCTTGATGCGGGAGGCGGCGAGCACCCGCTCGGGGGTGGCCGGGTCGAGGCGCAGCGACGAGCCGAGGGCACGGGTGACCTCGTCGGCCCGGCCGGCGCCCTCGCTGCGCCACGTCACGTAGTAGACCTCGCCGACGTTGACCCAGCTCATCACCGGACGCTCGTCGATCAGGCGATCCACGGCGCCGAAGGCCGGCTCGATGCCGTTCAGCCACCGCAGGATGGCCCAGGAGTCGAGACAGCTCGTCACCGCGGCTCGGCCCGCCGGTCTTCTGCGAGCATCGCGGTGAGGTCGTCCTTGGTGAACGTGCCCCCCAGCGACCGCAGGCGCCGGGCCGGCTCGATGCGCACGGCGTCGTCGTCGAGCTCGAATTCCACCTCGTCGCCGGGGCGCAGCCCGAGCGTGTCGCGCATCGCCTTCGGGATCACGACCTGCCCTTTGGGCCCTACCCGATGAGTCATACCGGGAGTATAACCTTTCAGCCGTTGCGGCCGGCGGAAGCATTCGAGCGGACGCCTGGGCATGGCCCCGGAGAGAGCGGCTCGATGCCACGGTCGTCACCGCTGACCGCACCTGGGGCGGCGACGGCCGGGTCCGCCAGATCCGCTGAGGCGCGAGCCGGGGTCGGGGCCGGGGCCGGGCTCAGATCAGGGCTCGCCGCGACGCGGGGCCGTCGTAGGTGGAGCCGTCGCGTGGGTGGAGTAGGTGTCGGGGTCGGGGTCCGCCGCCCGGTTTGGTCAGTCGCCGATGGGGGTGAGGGCGGCGTTGAGGTTGGGGGTGGCGCCGCCGGCGGTGATGGGTACGAGGGTTCCGCCGGCGAAGTCGGGGGAGTTGTCGTGGTACTCGTCGGTGTGGACGGCGTTGAGGTCGACGAACCGGATGCGGATGTTGCCGGGGGGGAGACCGGTCAGGGTGTAGGTGCCGTTGGCGGCGGTGGTGGTGCCGCCCACGACGACACCGTTGGTGTTGATGGCGGCGACGAACACGTTGCCCAGGTTGGCGTTGGTGCCGGTTTGGGTGACGGTGCCCGACACGGTGCCGGTGGTGGGGGTGAGCGCGGTGTTGGTGGCCAGGGGGGTGCCAGCGACGGCGGTGACGGTGGTGGCGGTGGCGATGCCGCCGGGACCCTGGTTGTCGTGCCATTCGAACAGGTGGGCGCCGGCGGGGTCCCAGAAGGCGAGTTTGTAGTCGCCCGGGTCCAACGCGATGTCGTAGGTGCCGTTGGTGTCGGTGAGGTCGCCGCCAGCGAAGGAGAAGTCGCCGGCGTGCACGGCGAACACGGCGACACCTTCGAGGTTCCCGCCGCCGGCCGTGGTGGTGATGGTGCCGGTGAGGTGGGCGGTGGTGCCCGGTGGGGTGGCGGCGGCCAACTCGGCGTCGGCGGTGACGGTGGCGGCGCCGACGATGTTCAAGATGGTGGCGCCGGGGACGGTGGGGGTGTTGTCGTAGTACTCGAGGGTGTGGCCGCCGGTGAGGTCGATGAACTCCAACAGGCGCGGTCCGGGGGTGAGCCCGCCGATGGTGTAGGCGCCGGTGTTGTCGGTGAGGTCACCGGCGCCGGGTTGCCCGTCGGCCAGGTCGACCGACATGGCCAGCACCCCGGCGATGGGCCCGCCGGTGTCGCTGACGGTCCCCGCCAGGGTGCCCCGCCTCGAGGGCAGGGCGACATCGATGATGGCGGTGGTGTTCCCCTCGGTGACCACCACGAGGGTCGGGCCGCCGTGGAACCCGGCGGTGTGGTCCTGGGTGGGATCGACGGCGTACACGTAGTAGGTGCCCGGGGGGGCCTCGACGAAGTACTGACCCGCAGCGTTGGTGGTGGCGATCGCCACCGGCCTGAAGGTGGCGGTGTCGAGCACCGCGACCACCACACCCGGAATGGGGGTGCCCGAGCCGGTCTGGGTGATGGCACCCGACGTCAGCCCGAGACCGGGGGTGATGGTGACCGTGACGTCGACGGTGTTGGACTCCACCGGGGTGGTGATCTCATCGGCGGTGACCGACGCGGTGTTCGAATACGTCCCGACGTCGCCGGCGCCGGTCACGTAGGTGCAGTCCACCGTGTGGTCGGCGCCCACCGCGATCGACGCGACGGTGTCGTCGCAGTCGGGGGCGTTGGCATCGACCACGGTCACGTCGTTCAACGCCACATCACCGGTGTTGGCCACCGTCACGTGGAAATGGATGGTGTCACCCGCCACCACGGTGGTCTCGTCCGCGGTCTTGGTCACCGACAGGCCGGGCGCCGAAGCCGGCGGCCCGAGACCAAAGACGATCGGCGGCAAGGCGGCCATCTCGCCCGGGGCGTCGCCGAGGTTGGCGGTGGAGTCCTGCCCCAACCGCCCGCCGTTGCCGAAGCCCCAGCATTTGACGGTGGCGTTGTCCAACAGGGCGCACGTGTGGGTGCTGCCGGCGTCGATGGTGGTGGCGGTGCGCCCAGCACCGAGGTTCACGGGCGCCAGGGTGGCCATCTCGCCGGCTTGGTCGCCCAGGGTGTCGGTGGAGTCCTGCCCCAACTGCCCGCTGCTGCCGAAGCCCCAGCATTTGACGGTGGCGTCGTCCAACAAGGCGCACGTGTGGCTGTTGCCGACGGTGACGGCGGTGGCGGTGCGCCCGGCGCCCAGGTTGATCGGGTCGGCCGGCGGCGCCAAGAGGCTGACGTTGGAGTCCCGGCCCAACTGCCCGCCGTTGTTGAAGCCCCAGCATTTGACGGTGGCGTTGTCCAACAGGGCGCACGTGTGGTTGCTGCCGGCGGTGACGGCGGTGGCGGTGCGTCCGGCGCCGAGGTTGACGGCGGGTAGGGCGGCCATCTCGCCGGCGGCGTCGCCGAGGTTGGTGGTGGAGCCCTGCCCCAACTGCCCGCTGCTGCCGGAGCCCCAGCATTTGACGGTGGCGTTGTCCAACAGGGCGCACGTGTGGAAGCCGCCGGCGGTGACGGCGGTGGCGGTGCGTCCGGCGCCGAGGTTGATGGCGGGGAGGGCGGCCATCTCGCCGGCGGCGTCGCCGAGGGTGGTGGTGGAGTCCTGCCCCAACTGCCCCTCGGAACCGCGACCCCAGCATTTGACGGTGGCGTTGTCCAACACGGCGCACGTGTGGAAGTTGCCGGCGGTGACGGCGGTGGCGGTGCGCCCGGCGCCGAGGTTGACCGCCGGGAGGGCGGCCATCTCGCCGGCGGCGTCGCCGAGGTTGGCGGTGGAGTCCTGCCCTAACTGCCCGCTGCTGCCGGAGCCCCAGCATTTGACGGTGGCGTTGTCCAACAGCGCGCAGGTGTGGTCGTTGCCGGCGGTGATGGCGGTGGCGGTGCGCCCGGCGCCGAGGTTGACCGCCGGGAGGGCGGCCATCTCGCCGGGGGCGTCGCCGAGGGTGGCGGTTGAGTCCTGCCCCAACTGCCCGCTGAAGCCGGCGCCCCAGCATTTGACGGTGCCGTCGTCCAACAGGGCGCAGGTGTGCTCGGCGCCGGCGGTGACGGCGGTGGCGGTGGTGAAGGGGACACCGACGGGCACGGTGACCGTGTTGGAGGCCGTGGGGGTGGTCTGGTCGGTGTCGACGGTGGCGGTGTTGGCCCGGGACGGGTAGTCGGCGCCCACCGCGGTGTAGGAGCAGTTGATGGTGACGACCTGGCCGACCGCGATATCGGGCACCGCCTGCGCGCAGACCGGCGCGTTCGAGTAGGCGATGGTGACCCCGGTGAGGGTTGAGGCGCTGTTGTTGGTGATGGTCAGGTGGTAATGGATCACCTGGCCCGGCTGCACATAGGTCGACTCGTCCGCGGTCAACCGCAATTGCAGCGGCACCCCCAGGTTGATCGCCGGCAAGGCGGCCATCTCGCCGGGGTTGTTGCCAAGGTCGTCGGTGGAGTCCTGCCCGAGCCGCCCTTGGGTGCCGTCGCCCCAGCATTTAACGGTGGCGTCGTCCAACACGGCGCAGGTGTGGGTGTTGCCGGTGGTGATGGCGGTGGCGGTGCGCCCGGCCCCGAGGTTGACCGCCGCCAGGGCGGCCATCTCGCCCGCTTGGTCGCCGAGGTTGGCGGTCGAGTCCTGCCCCAGCTGCCCGAAGTCGTCGAGGCCCCAGCATTTGACGGTGGCGTCGTCCAACAGGGCGCAGGTGTAACCCTCGCCGGCGGTGATGGCGGTGGCGGTGCGCCCGGCGCCCAGGTTGACCGGCGCCAGGGCGGCCATCTCGCCGGTGTTGTCGCCGAGGGTGGTGGTGGAGTCCTGCCCCAACCGCCCGTTGACGCCGGCGCCCCAGCACTTGACGGTGGCGTCGTCGAGCAGGGCGCACGTGTGGCTGCTGCCGGCGGTGATGGCGGTGGCGGTGCGCCCGGCGCCGAGGTTGACTGGGGCGAGGGCGGCCATCTCGCCGGGGGCGTCGCCGAGGATGAGGGGGGCGTCGTACCCCAGCTGCCCGGAGGTGCCAGGACCCCAGCATTTGACGGTGGCGTTGTCGAGCAGGGCGCAGGTGTGGGCGTTGCCGGCGGTGATGGCGGTGGCGGTGCGCCCGGCGCCGAGGTTGAC
>CXWK01005218.1_pt1 | contig 26054 bp, 21 predicted proteins | sample 590851 | NCBI WGS metagenome assembly CXWK01 (sample SAMEA3498364, study PRJEB10139) | wastewater metagenome | biome: wastewater treatment plant; material: activated sludge | place: Denmark | collected 2014-08-01
CATACCACCCGGGAGAGACGTAGGCGTGCGGCCCCTCGAACATGGCGACGACTTCGCCCGCGGCTTCCAGCTCCTGCCAGTGCGCGTTCGCCCGCGCCACGTGCCCCAGCAGGCGCAGCCTGCCATCCGAACCGCGTTCCGGGACGAAGGGAATATGGCTCACGGAAAGACCCGAGGCGCCTGCGCTCACGAGCGCGCCGAAGGCGTTGGCCGCGAGGAAGCGGTCGAGCGTGTCCGGATCGTCGACGCGGAAATGCGCAGGAACGTAGAAAGTCATCGCGTGAGCCTCCTGTCCAGTGCCTCGAGCTGCGCGGGCGTGCCGAGGTTCTCCCAGGCACCCGCGAACCGCTCGCCGGTAACGCGCCCCTCGTCCACGAATCGGTATGCCCACGGAAAGAGCTTCAGGTGCGCGCCCGGCGCGATCCCCGCGAAGAGCGCGGGATGGAACACCGCGATGTTGGCGTAGGTGAGGAGCGGCCCTTCGCGGCGCACACGCCCGTCGGCGAGGCCCATGTCCCCCCTCGGGTGGAAAGGCGGATTGTCGACGAGCACGAAGTGTGCGGCGCGGCGGCGCGGGTCCAGCGCGATCGCGCGGGCCGCGTCCGTGAGCCCGGCGAAATCGAACTCCGTGTAGATGTCGCCGCTCACGACCACGAAGGGGCTCTGCCCGAGCTGCGGAAGCGCTTTCGCGATGCCGCCCGCCGTCTCCAGCGCAACGCCTTCCCGCGACCACGCCACGCGCACTCCCCAGCGCGACCCGTCGCCCACGGCCTCCTCGAGTTGCCCGCCGAGGTGCGCGTGGTTGATGACGACGTCGTGGATCCCGGCGGCGGCCAGTCTCTCCAGGTGCCACGCGATGAGGGACTTTCCGCCAACCGTGAGGAGCGGCTTGGGAACCGAATCCGTGAGTGGTCGCATGCGCTCGCCGCGGCCTGCGGCGAGGATGAAAGCCGGGAGGTTCGCCTTCGCCATGGGGCGGTCAGGATACCCGTCCCGCGCGCCCGCCGGCTTCGTCGAGCCGGTCGAGAAGCCTCGCGAGGGGCGCGAGGTCGCCGTAACGTGAGCAGGCATGGCGGACGTAGGCCACGAACCGCGGCGCATCGTCGAGATAGCCTGGCTTGCCGTCGCGGTAGTGGATGCGGGCGAAGATCCCCAGCACCTTGAGATGCCGCTGCAGCCCCATCCATTCGACGTCGCGCCAGAAGTCCGCGAAATCGGCGCGAACGGGCAGGCCGCGCTTCCTCGCCCCCTCCCAGTAGCGGATCGTCCCGTCGAGAACGCGCTCCTCGTCCCAGCTCACGAACGCGTCGCGCCAGAGCGAGGCGATGTCGTAGCTGATCGGGCCGTGCACCGCGTCCTGGAAATCCAGCACGCCGGGGTTGGGGTCCGACACCATGAGGTTCCGCGGCATGAAGTCGCGGTGCACGAACACGCGGGGCTCGGCGAGGTTCGACGCGAGGATTCGCCGGAACACGAGTTCCAGGTCCTCGCGAAAGGCGGCGTCGGGCGACACGCCGAGATGGCGCTCCACGTACCACTCGGGGAAGAGCATCAGCTCGCGGCGCAGCAGCGATTCGTCGTAAGGCGGCAGCTCCCCTTCGCGGCTCGCGCATTGCCAGTCGAGGAGCGCGCCGGTCGCCTCCTGGAACAGCCGCGCCTCGTTCGCGCCGTCGAAGGCCTGCAGGTAGGTCTGCCGGCCGAGGTCGGTCAGCAGGAGAAAGCCCTGCGCAAGGTCCTGCGCGACGATCTCCGGCACGTGCACGCCCGCCGCGCGCATGAGGGCCGCGACCTTCACGAAGGGACGGCAGTCCTCGCGTTCCGGGGGCGCATCCATGACGACCCATGTGCGGCCCTCCGAGAAGACGCGGAAGTAGCGGCGAAAGCTCGCGTCCGCGCTGGCGGGCTCGCGCGTGAACGCGCGCCCTGCGAGGGCATCGCGTAGCCAGGCGTCGAGCGCCTCGAGGCGGTCCATGGGGAGTGAAGGCGGTGCGGCTTTCGCGTGTATTCTTGCCGATTCTAGCATCGCGTCCGTGCACTCCCGACTGATGGTCCGCCGCTCCCTCACGCTCATCCTCGCCTTCGCCTGCGCCCCGCCGGCGTTCGCCGACGAAGGCGTGCCCCTGCGGCTGGACCGCAGGCTCGCGCCGCCGCCGCCCCGGGTCGAGCACGACGCGGTGCGCTTCCTCTCGGCCGAGCGCATCACCGGCGACGAAACGAAGAGCTTCACGGCCACGGGAAACGTATCGCTTCGCCAGCGCGGCGCGTCCATCGCCGCCGACCTCCTGCAGTACTCGCTGGAAACCGACGTCGCCGTGGCCACCGGCAACGTGCGCCTCGAGCGCTCCGGCGACACCGCCACGGGCCCGCGACTCGTCTACCGCATCTCCGACGGGGTCGGCGAAATGGACAGTCCCGTCTTCGACATTCCGATGCGCGAGGACCGGCGCAGCGCCTCCCGGGGCAGCGCCGAGCGCGCCGTCCTCGAGGGCGAGGACAGGAGCCGGCTGCTGCGCGCCGAGTACACGACCTGCCCCGTTCCCCGCGACGACTGGGCGCTCAAGGTGAGCGAGCTGGAAATCGACGGCAAGCGCCAGGTGGGCACTGCCTGGAATTCCACTGTCTGGTTCCTCGGCGTGCCCATCCTCTATTCGCCCTGGCTCTCCTTTCCCCTGAACAACGCGAGGAAGACCGGGCTCCTGCCGCCCACGCTCGGCTCGTCGGGCCGCGGCGGCTTCGAGTTCGCCCAGCCGTGGTACAGGAACATCGCCGAGAACCAGGACGCGACCATCACGCCGAAGCTCTTCTCCAAGCGCGGCTTGCAGCTCGGCGGCGAGTACCGGTACCTCCGGCCGGCGTACTCCGGGGAAGCGCAGGTCGAGTTTCTGCCCAACGACTCCATCGCGGACCGCGACCGCTACCTCCTTGCCTTCAGGCACGCGCAGAGCCTTCCGCGCGGCTGGGCGCTCGCACTGAATGCGCAGCGGGTCTCGGACGACAACTATTTCCGCGACCTCTCGACCCGGGTCGCCGCGACTTCCCAGACGAGCCTTCCCCGCGACGCGATCCTCGCCTACGGGGACGACACCTGGGCCCTGTCGGCCCGCGCCGTCGCCTACCAGACCCTCCAGGACCCCACCGCGGCCGTGGCCGCCGCGGAGCCCTACCGCCAGGTGCCGCAGCTCGTGGCCTCGGGACTCAAGCAGGACGTGTTCGGTCTCGACTGGATGGTCTCCGGAGAGCTGACCAACTACCGCCACCCCACTCTCGTGAACGGGCAGCGCTTCATAGCCTACCCGCAGGTCTCGTGGCCGTTTCGTCGCGCCTGGGGCTACGTGAACCCGAAGGCGGGATTCCACTTCACCCGCTATCACCTCTCGGGCAACGACGAGGGCGTCTCGGACGCCAACCGAAGCGTTCCGCTCGCGAGCGTGGACGCCGGCCTCTACTTCGACCGGCAGTGGGATTTCGGCGGCGGTCGCTACCAGCAGACGCTCGAGCCGCGGCTCTTCTACCTGCGCGTGCCGTTCCGGGACCAGTCCGGTCTCCCGAACTTCTCCACGGCCGAGGTGGATTTCGGCGCCAACTCGCTTTTTCGAGAGAACCGCTTCATCGGCGGCGACCGGATCGGGGACGCGAACCAGGCGACCGTGGCCATCACCAGCCGGCTCGTGGAGTCCGACACGGGGCTGGAGCGGCTGAAGGCCACGCTCGGCCAGATCTACTACCTCGACCCGCAGCGAGTCTCATTGGGGAGCGCGCCGCGGGAAGGCGACCGGTCCAACCTCGTGGCACTCGTCTCGGGCCAGGCCACGCCGTCGTTCTCGATCGACGGGGGCCTCGAATACGACGTGAACGGCGGACGCGCGCGCCGCCTCGACATTGCGGCACGCTACAGCCCGCGCCCCGGGAGCCTCGTGAATGCCGCCTACCGCTTCACGCGCGACCAGATCCGGCAGGTGGACATTTCCGCCCAGTGGCCCGTGAGCGCCTCCCTGTCCGTCGTGGGGCGCTGGAACTGGAGCCTGGACGACAGGAAGCTCGTCGAAGGGCTCGCGGGCTTCGAATATAATGCGGGCTGCTGGGAGATCCGCGCGGTCGCGCACCGCTTCATCACCGCCACGCAGCAGGTCTCGACTTCCTTCCAGATCCAGCTCGAGCTCTCGGGACTGTCGCGGATCGGCATCAACCCGCTCGAGACCCTCAGACAGAACATTTCCGGCTATCGCCGGTCGGACGAGATTCCCAGATGAAGACCATGCACCCCTTTCTTCGACCCGCCGCCCTGCTTGCCGCGTTGGCCGCCTCGGCGGTGCTCGCCCAGCAATCCCCGGCTTCGCGCCTGGATACGCGCCTGCCTCCCGGCGGGAAAAACGTGGTCACGGTGGACCGCATCGTGGCCGTCGTGAACGACGACGTCATCACCCAGAACGAACTCGCCGAGCGCACGCGCCTCGTATTGGCCCAGCTCCAGCGCGCCGGCGGGCAACTGCCTGCGCCGGAGGCGCTCCAGTCCCAGGTTCTCGAGCGGATGATCAACGACCTGGTCCAGGTCCAGCTCGCCAAGGAGACGGGCGTGAAGATCGACGACGGGACCATCGAGAAAACCATCCAGCGCATCGCCGACGACAACAACATGTCCATGACGGGCTTTCGCCAGGCGCTCGAGCGCGACGGCATCCGCTATTCCCGTTTCCGCGAGGACATGCGAAACGAGCTGGTCCTCTCGCGCCTTCGCGAGCGCGAGGTGGAGAACCAGATCGTGGTCACCGAAGCGGAGATCGAGACGGAGCTCGCGCGCATCGGCAAGGAGCGCGGCGGGGACACCGAGTACCGCCTGCAGCACATCCTGGTGATGGTGCCGCAGCAGGCCACGCCCGAGCAGATCGACATCCGCCGGCGGCGCGCGTTGCAGGCCCTTTCCGAACTGCGCAAGGGAGCGTCGTTCGCCGAGATCTCGGCCACCTTCTCCGACGCCCCCGACGCGCTCCAGGGCGGCGATCTGGGCTGGCGCGCGGCGGGACGGCTTCCCACGCTCTTCCTGGACTCCCTCGAGAAATCCCAGCCCGGCGACGTGAGCGACATCCTGAGAAGTCCCAACGGGTTCCACATCGTGAAGCTCCTCGAGAAGCGGGGAAAGGACAAGGCCGCCTCCGTCACCCAGGCCCGCGCGCGCCACATCCTCATCCGGACGAAGGAAGGCACGAGCGACTCCGACGCCCGCGAGCGCCTCGCCCGGCTGCGCGAACGGATCGCCGCGGGAGGCGATTTCGCCGAACTCGCTCGCGTGCATTCCGAGGACGGCACCGCCACCAAGGGCGGCGACCTCGGATGGATCTCGCCCGGCGAGACCGTCCCCGAGTTCGAGCGCGCCATGAACGGCCTGCGCGACGGCGAGCTGAGCCAGCCCGTGCAGACGCCGTTCGGCTGGCACATCCTGCAGGTCCTGGAGCGTCGCACGGAGGAGATGAGCGAGGAGCGCAAGAAGCTCGCCGCCCGCCAGACCGTGCGCGCCCGCAAGGCGGACGAGGCCTACCAGGACTGGCTGCGCCAGACCCGCGACCGCGCCTTCGTCGAGAACCGCCTCGGCGAGACCTGAGGCCGGCGCCGCAGCGCCCGGCAAGCCCATGGACACCACGCCCCGCATCGCCGTCACGGCGGGCGAACCCGCGGGCATAGGCCCCGATCTCTGCGCGATCGTCGCGGCGAAGCGCTACCCCGCGAGGCTCGTGTTCCTCGGCGATCGCGGAGTCCTCGCCGAACGTGCCAACCGGCGCAAGCTCCCCTTCGACCTGCCCACCTACGCTCCCGGCTCGACAGCGCCCGCCTCCGTGCTGCACCTGCCCGCGCCCGCTCCCGTGACCGCCGGGCGTCTCGATGCCGCCAACGCCCGCCACGTCCTCGCGCTCCTCGACCGCGCGATCGACGGATGCCTCGCGGGCGAATTCGCGGCGATGGTCACGGCGCCGGTGCAGAAGTCCACGATCAACGAGGCTGGCGTGGCGTTCACCGGCCATACCGAGTACCTCGCCGCACGCACGGCAACGCCGAGCGTGGTGATGATGCTCGTCGGCGGCGGGCTGCGCGTCGCACTCGCCACCATCCACCTGCCCCTCGCGGCGGTACCCGGCGCGGTAACCCGCGAAGGGCTCGCACGGACCCTGCGCATCGTGGACCGGGACCTGCGGGACCGCTTCGGAATCCCCCGTCCGCGCATCCTCGTGGCCGGGCTCAACCCCCACGCCGGCGAATCCGGCCACCTGGGACGAGAGGAGATCGACGTCATCGCCCCGACGCTCGAGGCGCTTCGCGGCGAGGGGCTCGCGATCGAGGGGCCGCTGCCGGCCGACACGCTTTTCACGGGCCCGGTCCTCGCCCGCGCCGACGCGGTGGTGGCGATGTACCACGACCAGGGCCTGCCGGTCCTGAAGCACGCGTCCTTCGGCCATGCGGTAAACGTGACGCTCGGCCTGCCGGTGATACGGACGTCCGTCGACCACGGCACGGCACTCGACCTCGCTGGCGTTGGGGCGGTGGACAGCGGCAGTCTCGAGGCGGCCATCACGCTCGCCATCGACCTCGCGCGGCGCGCGCGCCCCTAGGTGCCCGGGTGCTGCCGAGACCGAAGAAGCGCCTCGGCCAGCACTTCCTGACCGACCGCCACTACCTCGATCGCATCATCGCGGAAATCGCGCCGGCCCCGGGCGAGGCGATGCTCGAGATCGGCCCGGGGCCCGGTGCGCTCACCGAGCGCCTGGCGAAGTTCGTACGGCCGCTGCACGTCGTCGAGATAGACCGCGACCTCGCCGCGGCGCTGCGGGGCCGGTTCGAGCCCGAATGCGTCGTCGTGCACGAGGCGGACGCCCTCGACTTCGACTTCGCGGGCCTGCCCGCCGGGCTACGCGTCGTCGGCAACCTTCCGTACAACGTCTCGACGCCGCTCCTCTTCCACGTGGCGGCCTTCGCATCGCGCATCCGCGATTGCGTCTTCATGCTGCAGCGCGAAGTGGTGGAGCGCATGGCGGCCGCGCCGGGGACGCCGGACTACGGGCGCCTCACGGTGATGCTGCAGTACCGTTTCGCCATCTCGCTCGCGTTTCGCGTCCCGCCGGGCGCCTTCACCCCGCCGCCGAAAGTCGACTCGGCGGTCGTGCGCATGCAACCGCTCGGAGAAGACCGGCTCGTTGCCCGCGACGAGGCCCTCTTCGCGCGCATCGTGATGGCGGCGTTCACGCAGCGCCGCAAGACGCTGCGCAATGCGCTGCGCGCCCTCGCCGGCGAGGCGGTCTTCGCCCGGGCGGGCGTCGACCCGGGACTGCGCGGCGAGGTGCTGTCGGTGGCGCAGTTCGTCGCACTTGCCGATGCGGCGGCCGCCTCCTAGCTCCTCTGGATGAACTCGATCTTGTAGCCGTCCGGGTCCTCGACGAAGGCGATGACGCTGCCGCCGAACTTCATCGGGCCGGGTTCGCGCGTGACCTTCCCCCCGAGCTTCTTCACGCCCTCGCAGGCCTGGTACGCGTCAGGCACCGCGATGGCGATGTGCCCGAAGGCGGTGCCATGGTCGTAGGACTTCGTCTCCCAGTTGTGGGTGAGCTCGATCACCGCGCCGTCGGCTTCCTCGCCGTAGCCCACGAAGGCGAGGGTGAACTTGCCGTCGGGGAAGTCCTTGCGGCGCAGGATCTTCATGCCCAGAACCTCGGTGTAGAACCGCAGGGAACGGTCGAGGTCGACGACCCGGATCATGGTGTGCAGGATGCGCATGCTTTCCTCCTCAGAAGGATCGGTGGAGATGGTCGGTGGCCTCGAGTTCCTCGCGAAGCCGCCGGTAGTCCGGGCACATCCGCCCCACCTCGGCCCAGAACTCGCGCGAGTGGTTCATGTGGCGCAGGTGGGCGAGCTCGTGGCAGACGACATAGTCCACCAGGGCCGGGCGCGCCTTCACGAGGCGCCATGCGAGGCGCACCTCGCGGCGGCTGTTGCAGCTGCCCCAGCGCGATCGGGCGGAGGAGAGAATCACCCGGGGCGGGGCGAGGACCGCCAGGCGCGAGAAGAAGAAGGCGCGGTGGGCGAGGTGGGCGAGGGCGGCCTTCCGGTACCACGCCACGACCGCTTTCCGCACGGCCTCTTCGCTCAACTCCGGCACGGTCACGCGCAGCTCGGCACCGTCGATCACGGCCGGCGCGCGCCTCCCCGTCGCCAGCCGGAGCGTGAGGGGCTCGCCGAGATAGGGAAGGCTCGCGCCGTCGTCCCAGCTTTGCACCGGCACCTGCCGGCTGCGCCACACCTCGAGCTTGCCGAAGACCCATGCCCGGCTCTCGAGCAGCATCTTCTCGATGCGAGCGACCGGAACCGACAGCGGCGCGCTCACCGTGAGCCCCGCTTCGTCGACCTTGAGCCCCACGCCCCGGCGCCCGCGACGGCGGACGAGCAGGTAGTCGAGCGGCTCGCCCGCGATCAGCAACGAGCGCGGTTCCCGCGCGACCTCCTCACGCACCGGCATAGCGCTCCGGGTTCAAGCGACGCATCTCGCCCTCTATCCACTCCTCTACCTCGCGATTGACCGACAGGGTGTCGCGCCCGGCGGCCTGGATCACCGGCCCGATCACCACCTGCACGGTCCCTGCCCGCTTGCGGAAGGCGTAGCGGCCCCAGAACTCGCCGGCGTTGTGGGCGATCGGCAGGATCGGCGTTCCCGTTCGCGTCGCGAGCGTGGCCCCTCCGATGCCGTAGCGGCCGCGCTTACCCACGGCGACGCGGGTTCCCTCGGGAAAGATGGACACCCACAGGCCCTGGGCGATTCGTTTCGCGCCCTGCTCGACGATCTGTTCCCGCGCCGCCACGCCGCTCGAACGGTCGATCGCGATGGAGCGCACCGCCGCCAGCCCCCAGCCCACGAAGGGCAGCCACAGGAGCTCGCGCTTGATGATCCAGCACTGGTACGGGAAAGTCGCCTCGATGTAGAGCGTCTCCCACGCGGACTGGTGCTTGGCCATGATGATCGCAGGCCCGGCCGGCACGTTCTCCATGCCCTGCACCTCGCAACGGATGCCGCAGGACCACTCCACCCACCGGATGAGCCACCGCGCCCACATGCGCGCGCAGTAGAGCGCCGCGCGATAGCTCGCGATCCCGCAGAGCGGCACCAGCACGCCGAACACTGCGGTCACCAGGACCGCGCCGACGAGAAAGAGCGCCGACCGGAGCGCCGTCATTTGGCGGCGGCCACCAGGTGGCGCGAGACTTCCCCGAGATCCGCGAATACCAGCGTCTTGCGCGGCAGCCCGCCGGCCTCGTTGGTCTTGCGGCCCTTTCCCGTGAGCACCAGGATGGGCTGTGCGCCGACCGCCGCCGCCACCTCGAGGTCGCGCATCGCGTCCCCCACGCAGGGCACGCCCTTCAGGTCCGTGTGCATGCGCGCCGCGATCTCCTCGTACATCCCGGTCTTCGGCTTGCGGCAGCCGCAGTTCTCGGCGTCGGTGTGCGGGCAGAAGAAGAGCGCGTCGATCCGGCCTCCCTGGCGAAACACCATCTCCATCATCTTGTCGTTCATCGCGTTGAAGGTCGCCATGTCGAAGAGCCCGCGGCCGATGCCCGACTGGTTGGTGGCCACCACGACCCGGAACCCGCTCTGGTGCAGCCTCGCGATCGCCTCGATGGAGCCCGCGATGGGCTGCCACTCCGCCGGCGACTTGATGTAGCGGTCGCTGTCCTGGTTGATGACGCCGTCGCGGTCGAGAATGACGAGCTTCATCTTCAGGCAACCAGCCGCGAGATGTCGGCCACGCGGTTCAGGAGCCTCTCGAGGCCGGTGAGCAGTGAAAGGCGATTGGCGCGCACGGCGAGGTCCTCCGCGTTCACCAGGACCTTGTCGAAGAAGGCATCGACGTCGGCGCGCACGCCCGCGAGAACGATGAGCGCGGCCGGGAAATCCCCGCCCGCGACACTGGCGTCGACGCGAGGCGTCATGGCCGCTATCGCCTCGTGCAGGCGACGCTCCTCGTCCTGCGCGAGGAGCGAGCTGTCGATTCCATCGGAGCGCCCCGACTTGTCGAGGATGTTCTTCACGCGCTTGTTGGCCGAGGCGAGCGCGTCGGATTCGGGGAGCTTCGCGAACGCCGCCACGGCATCGAGCCTCGCGCGCACCTGGTCGAAACGCGCGGGCCGCTGCGACACCACGGCCTCCACCTGGTTCGTCGTGAATCCGAAATCCCGAAGGTAGCCGCGCAGGCGGTCGTAGACGAAGTCCTCGAGCTCCGGCGCCCCCTCGCCACCGAACGGCTCGGCGGCCAGGCGGGTGAGCTCGTGGAAATCGAGGTCGAGCTTGCGTTCGACGAGAATCCGGATCACACCGAGCGCGGCCCGCCGCAGGCCGAACGGATCCTTGTCCCCCGTCGGCGCCTGCCCGATGGAGAAGAGCCCGGCGAGCGCGTCCAGCCGGTCGGCCAGCGCGACCGCGATGCTCACGTCGCCGTCGGGAAGATCGTCCCCGGCGAACCGCGGCCAGTAGTGCTGCTCGATCGCGCGCACGACGGAGGGCTCTTCGTCGTCGGCCTGTGCGTAATGCTTGCCCATGACGCCTTGCAGCTCCGGGAACTCGCCCACCATGAGCGTCACGAGATCGGCTTTCGCGAGCAGTGCGGCCCGGTCCGCGTAGGGCATGCCCCGGGCGCCTCGGGGCAGCTTCGCCTGGATGCGCGTGGCGAGCTTGCGCAAGCGCTCCACGCGCTCGAGCTGTGTCCCGAGCTTGCCGTGATAGACGATGGTCGCGAGCTGCGGGACGCGATCGGCGAGCTTCGTGCGGCGGTCGGTCTCGAAGAAGAAGCGCGCATCGGCCAGGCGCGGGCGCACCACGCGCTCGTTGCCTTGCACGATGCGGGACGGGTCGGCCNNGGGGCGCAGGTTCGAGACGAGGAGGAACTTCTCGGCGAGCTTGCCGTCCGGCTCGAAGAGCGGGAAGTACTTCTGGTTCTGCCGCATCGTGAGGATGAGGCACTCCTGCGGCACCGCGAGATACTCGCGCTCGAAGCGGCCCGCGTACACCGTGGGCATCTCCACCAGTGCCGTCACCTCGTCGAGCAGCGCCGCGCAGTCGTCCTGCGGCCCCAGGTTGGCGCCTTCGCGGGCCGCGGCCTCGGTAAGCGCCTGGAGGATCGCGGCACGGCGCTCGGCGAAGCCCGCGATCACGCCGCCTTCGTCCGACAGCCTGCGCGCGTACTCCTGCGGGTTCGCGAGCGCGATGTCGCGCGCGCCCTGGAATCGATGGCCGTGCGTGACGCGACCGGCCGTGAGGCCCAGCACGGCGACATCCACTATCCCGGTGCCGTGCAATGCCACGAGCCCGTGCGCCGGCCGGGCGAATTGCACCGTCGTGACGCCGTCGGCCAACTGGTAGCTCATCACCTTGGGGATGGGCAATCCCGCAATGGCTTCCTCGAGCGCAGCCTGGAGTCCCTCGGCGAGCGCCACCGATGGCGCCATCGCCTCGGCGAACAGGGTCTCGGACTTTCCATCCATGCGCCGCTTGAGGGCCGCGGGCTCCGTGCCCTCCAGGCCCGACGCGGCAAGCTTCTTCAGCAGCGCCGGCGTGGGGCTTCCGTCCGCCGCGAGGCCGACCGCCACGGGCATGAGCTTCACCTCCACCGCCCGCGGCTGCGTGGCGGCGCGAACCGCGCTGAGGGACGCCGCCAGCCGGCGCGGCGTGGCGTAAGCCCTGGCCTCGCAAGGCTCCTCCAGGAACCCGCGCTTGCCGAGCCCCGCCTCGATTCCCGAGGCGAATGCCTCTCCCAGCCGCTGGAGCGCCCGTGGCGGCAGCTCCTCGGTGAGGAGCTCGACCAGCAGCATCGTCACGATGCGCTCCCGAGCATGGGAAATCCCAGCCGCTCGCGCGACTCGAAGTAGCTCTGCGCGACCGCTTTCGCGAGCGTGCGGATCCGGCCGATGTAGGTGGCGCGCTCCGTGACCGAAATGGCCCCGCGCGCATCCAGGAGGTTGAAGGTGTGCGCGGCCTTGAGCACCTGCTCGTAGGCCGGGAGCGCGAGCTGCTTCGCCATCAGGTGCTTCGCGCACTTCTCGTGGTCGCCGAAATGCCGGAACAGCGACTCCGTGTCCGACTCCTCGAAGTTGTAGGTCGACTGCTCCACCTCGTTCTGGTGGAAGACGTCCCGGTAGCTGAGGCGTTGCGTGCGCCCGCCCTCCTTGCGCTCGGTCCACACGAGGTCGAAGACGTTCTCCACGCCCTGCAGGTACATGGCGAGCCGCTCCAGGCCGTAGGTGATCTCGCCGGTGATCGGCTTGCAATCGAGGCCGCCGACCTGCTGGAAGTAGGTGAACTGGGTGATCTCCATGCCGTTCATCCACACTTCCCAGCCCAGGCCCCAGGCGCCGAGCGTCGGGTTCTCCCAGTCGTCCTCGACGAAGCGCACGTCGTTCGCCTTCAGGTCGAAGCCCAGGGATTCGAGGGACCCCAGGTAGAGCTCCAGGATGTCCGTGGGCGAAGGCTTGAGCACCACCTGGAACTGGTAGTAGTGCTGCAGCCGGTTGGGGTTGTCGCCGTAGCGCCCGTCCTTGGGCCGGCGCGAAGGCTGGACATAGGCCGCGCTCCAGGGCTCGGGTCCCAGCGAGCGCAGGAAGGTCGCGGTGTGCGAGGTCCCCGCGCCCACCTCCATGTCGATGGGCTGNNCGACTGGAGGCGGAGGATGATGTCCTGAAAGGTAATCATGGGCGGCCCGAAAGCTCGTCATTTTACGGGCTTCCCGGGGGGTGCAGGGACCTTCCCTGCTAGAATTCGCCGCATGTCCGCACCCGCCGGAAATGCGCAATCGATTCCAGCGCAAGCGCCGGCCTGGAAGACCTGCCTCGGCCCCGATTGCGTCCCGCCGCCGGCCTATTTCTCCGGCCTGAACGAGGCGCTCGCCTCGAGCCTTCGCCGCCCGCCGCGGCGCGTCCTCGAGCTCGGTTGTGCCGCGGCACGCCTGGGCGCGCTGGTCCGCGAGCGCTTTCCCGGCGTTCACTACACCGGCATCGAAATCAACGCACAGGCCGCCGGGATCGCGCGCACGCGCATCGACCGGGTCATTGAGAAGCGCCTGGAGGACATCGACTTCGCCGCCGAGGGCATTGGCGACGCAACCATCGACACCGTGATCGCTGGAGACGTCCTCGAGCACCTCTACGACCCCTGGCGCGCCCTGCTTCGCATCCGGCCCCTGCTCACCGCGGATGCGCAGGTCGCGGCGTGCCTGCCCAACGTGCGCAACCTGTTCATTCACGAGCAACTGCACAACGCGGGCACCTGGCGCTACGACGCCCAGGGCCTCCTCGACGTCACGCACATCCGGTTCTTCACGCTCGCCGACATCCGCAGCCTTTTCCTCGAGACCGGCTTCGCGGTGGACGACGTCGGCTGCCATCTCGACCCCCGCTTCGCCGCGATCTACGAGGCCAATCGCGACAAGACGAACGTCACCTTGCAGGCCGGGCGCCTGAAGATCGAGAACCTCTCCCACGCCGAATTCCAGGAGTACTGCACGCTGCAGTTCATCGTGCGCGCCCGGCTTGCCGGGGCGACGGTCAGCGCAGCGTCGCCCGCTTGAGCGCTGCGATGGCGAGCACCGCGGCCGCCAGCGCGAGCGCGGCGAGATTGCCCCAGCGCACGAAGGGCGTGGCGCCCGCGTGCGGAACGGGGCTCGCCGCGAGCGCTCCCTGCGTGAACTGCGGCAGCCTCGCGACCACCCTGCCCGTCCCGTCGATGGCGGCGGTCACGCCCGTATTGGTTGCGCGCACCATCCAGCGGCCGGTTTCGAGCGCGCGCATCTGCGAGAACTGGAGATGCTGGTCGGCCGCGAGGGATTCCCCGAACCACGCGTCGTTGCTCACGTTGAGAAGCACTCCCGCCTGCGGCAGGGCGGCGATGAGTTCCTCGCCGAAGATGTCCTCGTAGCAGATCGCCACCGCCCAGGTCGTGCCGCCCGCCGCGAGGGGCGCCTGGCCCGCCTCGCCGTGCGCGAAGTCGGTGAGCGGGATCTTCAGCACCGCGAGAATCCATCCGAACCCCGGAGGAATGAACTCGCCGAAAGGCACGAGGTGGCGCTTGCGATACGAAGCCTGCGCTCCTGCCCCGATGCGCACCACGCTGTTCCAGTAGTCGAAGCTTCCCCCCGCGGCATTGCGCTCGACCGCGCCGACGAGGATGTCCTTCCCGTGCTCGCGGGCGTGCTGGCGCAGGGCGTCGAGGTAGCCCGCGGGCAGCAGGTCCAGGAAGGCGGGCAACGCGGTCTCCGGCAGGATCACGACCCGCGCGGGGCTCTGCACCGCCTGCGCGAAATAGTCGCGCAGCGTGCGCTCGCGGACGTCCTCGCGCCACTTGAGGCTTTGCGGGACGTTTCCCTGCAATAGCGCGACCGGAACCGGCTCGCCCGACGGCCACGTCCACGCGACGGCTCGAAGCGCCGCCCCGCCCGCGAGCAGGGCGACGAACGCGCCCGCGAGGACAGCCCTGCGCCTCGACCACGCCGGGCTCCCCGCAAACGCGGCCAGGAACGCCGCCGCAATCGCCGCGGCGAGCGATACGCCGTACGCTCCCAGCACAGGTGCGTATCCCGCCAGGGGGCTCGCCGGCACCTGGGAGTAACCGACGACGAGCCACGGAAACCCGGTGAAGAGCCATCCGCGCACCCATTCGCAGAGCACGAAGGCTGCGGGCATCGCAGCCAGCGCGAAGGGCGTTCGGGGCGGCGAGAGCCGGTGCGCGACCCAGCCCGCCGCCGCGGGAAAGAGCGCGAGGTAGGCGCAGAAAAGGAACGTGGCCGCCGCGGCGAGCACCGCAGGCATGTGGCCGAACTGGTGCAGGCTCACGAAAACCCACGAAACGCCCGCGAGGTTCAGTCCCAGGCCGAATGCGCAACCCGAGATCGCGGCCTGCAGGGGCGAGCCGCTGCGGGACCAGGCGAGAAAGAGCACGGCCAGCGAGGCGATGGGCACCGGCCACGCGTAGAAGGGCGCGAAACCCAGCACCGCGGCCGCCCCCGCCGCGGCCGGAAGCGCGACACCCCAGGCGAGTAGATGGGCGGCGGAGCGCACCGGCGGCGCGCCCGCCGCGGTCACCCGCCTTCCCCGGCGGGAGTCGAAACGCTGCGCCGCTCGACCAGCAGCGAATGGAGCTTGCGGCTGTCGGACCGGATCACGTGGAAGGCCATTCCGTCGATAACCACCGTTTCACCGCGCTTGGGCAGGCGACCGAAACGCGAGAGCACGAGCCCGCCGACCGTGTCGTGATCGTCGTCCGCGAACGCGGTGCCGAAGTGCGCGTTGAAGTCGGCGATCTCGGTGACGGCCTTCACGCGGAAGCGGCCGTTGCGGTCGGCGAGGATGTTGTCCTCGGTCTCGTCGAAGTCGTACTCGTCCTCGATGTCGCCCACGATCTGCTCGATCACGTCCTCGATGGTGACGATCCCCGCGACACCTCCGTACTCGTCCACGACGATCGCGATGTGGTTGCGGTTGGCGCGGAACTCCTTGAGCAGCACGTTCAGCCGCTTCGACTCCGGCACGAACACCGCCGGGCGAAGCATGTCGCGCACGCTGAACTCGGCTTCCGCGTAGAAGCGCAGCAGGTCCTTCGCGAGAAGGATGCCGATCACGTTGTCGCGGTTCTCCTCCCACACCGGGAAGCGCGAGTGCGCCGTCTCGATCACGTGGGGAATGAACTTCTCCGGGCTCTCCCCCACGTCGATCATGTCCATCTGCGAGCGCGGGATCATCACGTCGGCCACCCGCATCTCGGAGACCTGCAGCACCCCCTCGATCATGGAAAGCGCGTCCGCGTCGAGGATCTTGCGCTCGAAGGCCGAATGCAGCAGCTCCACCAGCTGGTCCCGGTCCTCGGGCTCCCTCAGCAGGAAAGAGGAGAGGCGCTCGAGGAGGCTCGGCTTGGGAGGTTCGTCCATACGGGGATGCGGGGATGCGGGGATTTGGGTCCGGGATACTCTATCAGACCCGGCTCGGGGCCATGGGCGGGCGCCTACCCCGCCGCGTAGGGATCGCCGAATCCCAGCCGGCGCAGGATCGCGCGCTCGCGCCGCTCCATCCGCCGGGCGTCCTCCTCCCGCTCGTGATCGAGGCCCTGCAGGTGCAGCAATCCGTGCACGAGGAGGTGGGCGTGGTGGGCCTGGACGGCCTTGCCCTGGCCGCGGGCCTCGCGCGCCACCACCGTCGCGCAGATCACGATGTCGCCGGCGAGTTCTCCGCGCGGTGCGTCGTCGTAGATGAAGGTGAGGACGTTGGTGGCGCGGTCCTTGCTGCGGAACGCCCGGTTGAGCCGCCGGCCCTCGGTCTCGGCCACGTAGCGCACCGTCACGGCGGCCCGGCGCGCAAGCGCTGCCCGCGCCCACGCGCGAAGCACCGCATCTCCCGGTATGTGGCGGGCCCGCGAGGCCCGCTGCACGACGAGAGTCAGGTCCCGGCCGCTCACGTCTTCTTGCCGGAGCGGCGCTCGTAGGCGTCGACGATCGCCTGGACCAGCGGGTGGCGCACCACGTCCTCGGACTGGAAGATGGTGAAGGCGATGCCGCGCACGTCGGTGAGCACGCTTCTGGCGTCGACGAGCCCGGAAGTCTGGCCGCGCGCGAGGTCGATCTGCGTCACGTCCCCCGTCACGACCGCCTTCGAGCCGAAGCCGATGCGCGTGAGGAACATCTTCATCTGCTCGGGCGTCGTGTTCTGGGCCTCGTCCAGGATGATGAAGGAGTGGTTGAGCGTGCGCCCGCGCATGAAGGCGAGCGGCGCGACCTCGATCGCGCCCCGCTCGAAGAGGCGGTTCACCTTGTCGTAGCCCATGAGGTCGTAGAGCGCGTCGTAGAGCGGGCGCAGGTACGGATCGACCTTCTGGGCGAGGTCTCCGGGGAGGAAGCCCAGCTTCTCGCCCGCCTCCACCGCCGGCCGGGTGAGGAGGATGCGCTTCACGGCGTCGCGCTCGAAGGAATCGACGGCGGCGGCAACCGCGAGGAAGGTCTTGCCGGTTCCGGCGGGGCCGACGCCGAAGGTGATGTCGTGGGTGCGCATCTGCTGCAGGTACTGGGCCTGGCGGGGAGTGCGCGCGGTGAGCTCGCTCTTCCTCGGCAGGCGCAGCGCGGGCGACTCCGGCGCGCCTTCCTGGGGCGATCTCGCGATCTCGACCAGGCCGAGCTGGATGTCCTCGACCAGGAGTTCCTTCGCGGCGAGGTCGTAGAACTTGTGCAGCGCGCGCACCGCGAGGTCGACCTGCGCCGCCTGGCCGGTGATGCTGAATCGTTCCGCCCGGCGCCGGATCGACACGTCGAGCGCGGTCTCGACCTGGCGCAGGTTCTCGTCGAGGGCGCCGCACAGCATGGAAAGGCGCGCGTTGTCGACGGGCGTGAACGCCATTTCCTGGGTCTGGTTCTTCACGGGGCGGTCATGGAATGGGCCTGCCGGGACGACCGGCAGGCCCATTGTAGCGGTGGCGCGGGGCGCGGGCCCTACACGCCGGCGCGCGCCATCGGCGCCTTGAGCGCCTCGGAGAGGGTGTGCAGGCTCTCGTTCAGGTGCGCGCGCGCTTCCGCGGAGCGCCCCTGCCTCGCCACCGCGGCTCGCAGGCGCCGCTCGAGGTCGACCGCGCTCTCGCGCTGCAGGGCCCGCGCATCGGGATGCGCCGCGGGCGAAGGCTTCACGAGTGCGCCTGCAAGGCGCGAAAGGTGCTCGCGCTGGAGGTTGCGGCGGATGCGCGGGATGTCCCGGCCGTTTTCCAGCTCCGACCAGATCGCGCCCTGCAGGGTCGCGTAGAGTTCGTGCAGCGTGAACGCCTTCGCGGAATCGGCCGACTTCTCTCGCGCGCCTAGTATGCGCACGGCGACCTGGTCGTCCAGGAGCTGGTCGAGCGCGGCCTTCTGCACGTTCAGGACCGACGCGGCGATCGAGAAGTCGGGGTTGCGCGGGCGGTCGAAGTGGTCGATGCCGATGCGGCTCACGAATTCCGGCTTGAAGGCGAAGCTCGCGGGCTGGAAGAGGTCCTTCGCCAGGAGTGCCAGCGCCTCGCGCTGCTTCTCCGGCGGCGTCGGCTCGTAGAGCGGGCGGTTCGTCCCGGCGCGGTCGCGCAGGTGGCGAACGCCGCCCACGTACTTCGCCACGAGCGGCGCCACGCCCGCCACCTGCCGCAGCCCGCTCTCGAGGCTGCGCGTGAGGCGTTCGTAGCTCTCGCCGGGAGCGAGGGCAAGACCCTGGATGCGGTCCCACAGCTCGCGGGAGAGGCGCACGCGCTTGTGGTAGTACGCGAGCGGCTCCGTGCCGAGATCGAAGCGGTTGACCTCGGGATCGATGCCCGCGTAGAGCTTCCCGTATCCCGCGTCCTCGTCAGTGCCGTAGGCGAGCCACGGCTCCGTCGAGCGCGCGGCGATGGCCGCGAGTTCGCGCTTCCCGTCGGCGGGATCGAGCTCGCGATAGGCGTAGTCGATCGCCCAGTAGTCGTAGGGACCGATCGTGCCGGAGACAAACTCGCCCTGCTTCCCGCCGGCGAGCGCGATGTTGAGCGGGGAGTACTCCATGATCGAGGCCACCACGCCGTTGACCTTCGTGAACGCGGGATCCTGCATCTGCGCGAGCGTGTAGACGGAAGAAGAGCGGAAGTTGTGCCTGAGGCCCAGCGTGTGGCCCACCTCGTGCATGACGTTTCGCTTCAGGTTCGCCTTGGCGAGCGCGTCGGCCTCGGGGCTGTCCCAGCCGATGCCGCGGGCCTCGAGCAGGTCCATCGCGAACTCGAGCTCGTGCGCGGACTGCCAGGCGTACCCGCAGGCGAGGTGCAGGCCGTCCGGCCCGGCGCGGTGCGCCTCGAGCGGGTCGGCGACGAAAGCCGCCACCGGCTCGGCGGAGCCGGCGTGCCCGAGATCCTCGGCCACGACCCGGCGCGGGCCCCTCGTGAACCCGTAACCCGTCGCGATGTCCGCGTCCAGGATCTCGCCTGTGCGCGGGTCCTTGTGCGACGGGCCGATGGCGAAGCCCAGGTCCGCGCCGGTGAACCAGCGCACCGACGCGTGCCGGGCGTCCATGGTGTCGAAGTCGTCCTGCTCCGTCTGCTGGCGCACGACGATCGCGTTCCGGAAGCCCGCCTTCTCGAAGGCCTTGTTCCATTCGAGGATGCCGTCGGCCACCGCCGGGCGGTACTTCTCGGGCACGTTCCGGTCGATCCAGAAGGTGATCGGCTCCTTCGGTTCGGACACGGCGGCCTTCGCGTCCTTCTTCTCCAGCCGCCAGCGGTTCACGTAGTTCACGCGCGTCTTCGGCGAGACATCGTCCGTGTAGTCGAAGCGCGCGGTGGTGAAGTGCCCGACGCGCTCGTCCGCCGCCCGCGGGCGCATGGGCTCGTCGGGGAGCCGCGCGAAGCTGTACTGGAACCCCACGAAGACGCTTCGCGGGTCGGGCACGGACTTGGGCGGCGTGGGCTGCGGCGCGCCCGGGGCGGGCTTGAGCGGCGGCGCCGGAATCTTCGGGACCGAGAAATGCGCGCGGACCTGGAGCGTCGTCATCCGCTCGGAGCTGCCGGCCCGGGTGAAGCTCGTGTTCTTCGCGTCGAGCGCGTAAGGGAGCCGGAACGCGGTCTCGAGCCGCGTGAGATAGCCGGGAATGTCGCCGAAGAGGAGCGCGTTCGCCTCCACGAGAACCGCCTTCGATTCCGGGTGCGGGGCGGAGGCGACCGGCGCGGACGCTATGAGGCTGTCGGAAAAGCTCTCCTCCACGAACCGCGCCTGGGGCGTGCCCGCTGCGGCGAATCGTTGGGCGTTCTTCGCGATCAACTGGACCTGGTTGCCGATTCTCCGGAACACGGCGAGGCGCGCCCCGCCCATCTGGCTGCCGTAAAGGCCGCGCTCGCCGACGCTCGACGGGATGTTCCAGGTGAAGAAGAACGGCTGCTCGAACTGCTCGGGCCGGATGGCGATCCAGGTCTTCTCGTCCTTGCGGTGCAGCGCGAAGAAGCCCGGCGTCTCCGTCGCCTCCTTCACCACCGTCGCGAAGGGCGCAGGCGAGCCGGGAGGGGTGGCCGGCTTGGCCGCGGCTGCAGGGGCGGCGGGCTTCGCCGGTGGCGGAGCTTCCGGCGCCGGCAGCATGGCGCAGGAGGCCAGCCCCGCCGCCGCGAGGGCCAGCAATCCGCGTGTCGCGCGCGCGGTCCTCATACGGCCGACCGCTGCAGCGGCGCCTTGAGCGCCTCGGTGAGCGTGTTGAGGCTCTCGTTCAAGTGCGCCCTGGCTTCCTTCGACTGGCCGCCCTTGCCGAGCGCGGCGCGGATCCGGCGCTGCAGCTCGAGCGCGTTCTCGCGTTGCAGCGAGCGGGCGTCTGCCGGCGTGGTGGGCGCGGGCTTCACGAGCGCGCCGGCGACGCGCCGCAGGTGGTCGCGCTGCAGGTTCCTGCGCATGCCGGAGATGTCCTGCCCGCTCGCGAGCTCCGACCAGATCGCCCCCTGCAGGGTGTCGTAGACCTCGGACAGGCGAATCGCCTTCGCCTTGTCGGCGACCTTGTCCTGGGAGTCGAGGATGCGCGTGGCCACTCCGTCGGCCATGAGGTGGTCGAGTACCGCCTTTTGCACCTTGAGGACCGCCGCGGCGATCGAGATGTCCGGGTTGGCCGGGCGGTCGAAATGATCGATGCCGATCCGGCTCACGAACTCGGGCCGGAAGCGGAAGCTGTCGGCGCGGAGCAGATCCGTGGTGATCATCGCGAGCGCCTCGCGCTGCTTCGCGACCGGCGTGGGTTCGTAGGCGGGGCGGCCGGAACCGGCGCGGTCGCGCAGGTGGCGAACGCCGCCCACGTACTTGGCGGCGAGCGGAGCCACGCGGGCCAGCTGCGAGAACCCGCTCGTGAAGCTGCGCGTGAGCCTTTCGTAGCTCTCGCCCGGGGCGAGCGTCATCGACTGCAACCGGTCCCAGAGCTCGCGGGATATCTTCAGCCGGTGGCGGTAGTACTCGATGGGGTCGGCGCCGAGGTCGAAGCGGTTCACGTCCGGGTCGATGCCGATCGCCTCGGTGCCGTAGCCCGCATCATCGTCGTTGGCGAAGGCGAGCGCGGGCTCCGTGGAGCGAGACGCGATCTTCGCAAGCGTCTCCTTCTCGGAGGCCGCGTCGATTTCGCGGTAGGCGTATTCCACCGCCCAGTAGTCGTAGGGCCCCAGCGTGCTCATCGAGTACTCGCCCTGGGGCTCGCCCTTCACCGCGAGGTTGAAGGGGGTGTAGTCCATCACGGAGCCCGCGAGGCCGTTCGCTTTCGTGAACGCCTTGTCCTGGAGCTGCTTCAACGTGTAGATGCCCGAGGAGCGGAAGTTGTGCTGGAAGCCGAGCGTGTGCCCGACCTCGTGCATGATCACGTCCTTCACGTAGTCCTGGGCCAGCGCTTCGGCTCCGGGGCTGTCCATGGAAAGGCCGCGCGCCTCGAGCAGGTCGAATGCGAAGTGCAGCTCCCGCGACGACTCGTTCATGTAGTCGCAAGCGAGGTAGCCGCGGGCGGCGCGATGCCCATGGGGCTCGGCCAGGGGCTCGTCGCCGAACACGCGGGCGAGGTCCTCGGAAGCCAGGCGCCGTGCGCCGCGCCCGAAGACGTCCGACATGCCGATGTCCGCGTCCAGGATCTCGCCCGAGCGCGGGTCGATGTGCGAGGGCCCGATGGCGAACCCGATGTCGGCGCCGGTGAACCAGCGGATCGAGGCGTGGCGGGAATCCATCGTGTCGAAGTCGTCCTGCTCGGTCTGCTGGCGCACGACGATCGCGTTGGCGAAGCCCGCCTTCTCGAAGGCCTTGTTCCACTCGAGGACGCCGGCCGTGACGCTCTTGCGGTACTTTTCCGGGACGTTCTTGTCGAGCCAGTAGGTGATGGGCTGCTTCGGCTCAGACACCGCGGCCTTCGGGTCCTTCTTCTCCAGGCGCCAGCGGTTGACGAAGTGCAACCGCGGCTTCGGCGACAGGTCGTCGGTGTAGTCGACCCGCGAGACCGTGAAGTGCCCGAGCCGTTCGTCGGCCGGGCGGGCGGCCATCGGCACCTCCGGCAGCGGCATGAAGTTGTACTGGAAGCCCACGAAGAAGCTGCGCGGATCCGGCGTGACTTTCGGCGGCGGGGGCGTGGGTGTCGGCGGCGGGGTGAGCGGTGGTGCCGCGATCTTCGGCACCGCAAAGTGCGCGTTCACCTGCAGGCTCGTGAGGTTCTCGGTGTTGGTGACGCGGCTGAAGCTGGTGTTCTTCGCGTCCAGGGCGAAGGGCATGCGGAAAGCCTGCTCGATCTGCGTCGAATACCCCGGCAGGTCGCCGAAGAGCAGCGCATTGCCCTCCACGATCACCGCCTTCGTGTCCGGATGGGGCTGCGCGGCCACCGCGGCCGAGGCGATGAGGCTGTCGGAGAACGATTCCTCGACGAAGCGCGCCTGGGGGGTTCCTTCCCGCGCGAAGAACTCGGTGTTCTTCGCGATGAGCTGCACCTGGTTGCCGATCTTCTTCCACACGGCGACCTGGCTTCCCACCGTCGGCCCGAACCACGGGCCCGCCATCTGGCCGCCGTACAGCCCCCGCTCGCCGACGGAGCGCGGGATGTTCATCGAGAAGAAGAAGGGCTTGTCGAACTGCTCGGGCTTCAGTTCGATCCAGACCTTCTCGTCCTTGCGGTGCAGGGTGTAGTAGCCCGGGATCGCCTGGGCGTCCTTGAGCACGTCCTTGTACGGTTTCGGCTGCCCGGGGGGCGTGGCCGCCGCCCCGGGGGCGGCTGCCGGCGCTCCCGCTGCGGGCGCCGCGTTGCCCGCGGGCCCGTTGGGCGCCTGGGCGAAAGCGCTGGAAGCGATGGCGAAAGCGGTGGCGAGGGAAAGGGTGCGCAGCATGCCGTTCATGGGAGTCCTCTGTTAGGCGGGCCCGGAAAGCGCGGGAAAATACCACGTCGCCGGAAAAGGTGTATCGCGGGGTTTCACGGTTCGGTCATGCGGCCAGTGCCACCCGGCCGCGCAGGCTGTGCGGAAGTGCGGCCGTGATGTCGACGTCCACGAAGCGGCCGATCAGGCCGGCATCTCCGGGAAAGTTGACCACGCGGTTGTTGTCCGTCCTTCCGGCAAGGTCGGCGGCGCTCTTCCTCGACGCCCCTTCGACCAGCACGCGCTGGCGCGTGCCGACCATGGCGCCGGAGTATTCCTCGGACAGTTCCTGCAGGCGCCGCTGCAGCCGCTGCAGGCGGTCGATCTTCTCCGCGTGCGGCGTGTCGTCGCGAAGGCTCGCGGCGGGCGTGCCCGGCCTCGCGCTGTAGACGAAGCTGAATGCGCCGTCGAAGCGCACTTCCTCGACCAGCCGCATCGTCTGCTCGAAATCCACTTCCGTCTCGCCGGGAAATCCCACGATGAAATCGCTCGAGACGGAGACCTGCGGCCGCGCCGCGCGCAGGCGCCGCACGATCGACCGGTACTCCATCGCCGTGTAGTTGCGCTTCATGGCGGCCAGTATCCGGTCCGAGCCCGACTGCACGGGAAGGTGCACCTGGGAGACGAGCTTCGGGAGCTTCGTGTAGGCCTCGACGAGACGCTGCGAGAAGTCGAGCGGGTGCGACGTCGTGTAGCGCAGCCGCTCGATGCCGTCGACGCGCGAGACGTGCGCGAGCAGGAGCGCAAAGTCCGCGGGCTCGCCGTCGGCCATGGTGCCCGCGTAGGCGTTCACGTTCTGGCCGAGGAGGGTGACTTCCCGAACGCCGGCGGCGGCCAACTCCCGGACCTCGCGCAGCACGTCCTCGAACGGCCGCGAGAACTCCTCGCCGCGCGTGAAAGGCACGACGCAGAAGCTGCAGTACTTGCTGCAGCCCTCCATGATCGACACGAAGGCGCTGGCGTTTTCCACCCGTGCCGGCGGCAGATGGTCGAACTTCTCGATCTCCGGAAAGGAAATGTCCACCTGTGCGCGGCCGGTCTCCTTCCGGCCCGCGAGCAGCGCCGGCAGCCGGTGCAGCGTCTGCGGCCCGAAAACCACGTCGACGAACGGTGCGCGGCGCACGATCTCCTCGCCCTCCTGGCTCGCCACGCAGCCGCCCACGCCGATCAGGAGACCCGGCCTGGCCTGCTTGAGCGGGCGCAGGCGGCCGAGGTCGGAGAACACCTTTTCCTGCGCCTTCTCGCGCACCGAGCAGGTGTTGAAGAGGATGAGATCCGCGTCCTCGATGTCGTCCGTCTTCCGGTATCCGTCGGCGGCCGCCAGGACGTCGGCCATCCGGTCCGAGTCGTACTCGTTCATCTGGCACCCGAAGGTGCGAATGAAGACTTTCCGGGCAGGTTCGGTCATGGCGTATCGCCTGGGTCGCGGAGGTTCAATCCGGGCAGGCGGCTTGGGCAATCGGGGAGGCGCGATTCTACCGGATCGCCGGCGCGCGGGCACGCCTGCGCCGCTATAATCGCCCCCTTCCGGCCCAGGGCACGACCCGGCGGCCGCAGCTTCCGGAGGGTGATCCCCATGTTCAAGAAATCCCTGTTCTTCCTGCTGGCTTTCTTCCTGGCGGCCACCGCCGCGGCGCAAGGAAAGAAACGCATCGAGCGCGCGGCCGACCTGCCGCGCTTTTCCTACTCGATCGCGGGCAAGCTCGAGGACCTGGTGCGCGACGAGGCGAAGTTCGCGCGCTTCGCCGCCGAAGTCCGGCGCGACAGCCAGTCCGTCCTCGACGGGCACGACATCGCGGACAAGTCCGCCCAGCGCGACCTCCTGGGCGTGCTCGCGCGCATCGACTTTCTCGAAGGGCGTTTTGCGGACGCCGCGCGCCGCTCCGAGGAAATCCGCGCCCTGGAGGAAAAGCCCTCCGACAAGCTGGTCTCGGGCATGCAGATGCGCGCGATGATCGCGGCCCAGGCGAAGGCGGGGAACATCACCTCGGAAGCCTACCGGAAGGAAGTAGGGCGCCTCGTCGCCGCGGAACTCGCGAAGCTTCCCTACGCCGTGATCGAGAACGACATCAAGGGTGCCAAGAGCGTCTCCGAGATCATCGGCGAGGCGCTCGTGATGGGCAACGTCCGCGACCGCCTGCAACCCGTGGTGGACAAGGCGGGCGGCAAGCTGAGCTCGGAGTTCGCGCCCGCCATCATCGGCGCGCGCTTCGCGCTGGTCGCGCGGCTGCCCCTCAAGCAGGTGCTCATGGAGACCTACACCGCCTACCTCGCGGCGAACAAGGTCGAGAAGCCCGACATCTGGGCCGCGCGCGAAGTGGAACTCGCGAAGGGCCGCGGCTACCCGCCCGTCACGATCGCCGTGTGGGACAGCGGCGTCGACACGAAGCTCTTCGGCGAGCGCGTGGTGCTCGCGAAGGACGGCAAGCCCGCGTTTATCGCCTTCGACGTGTACGAGAAACCGTCGAAGAGCCCGATGATGCCCATCCCGGCGGAGCTTCGCGACCGCGTGCCGGCGATGAAGTCGCGCATCAAGGGGCTCTCGGATCTGCGCTCCAACATCGACAGCCCCGAGGCGAGCGAGGTGAAGTCGCTTCTCTCGAAGCTGAAGCGCGAGGAGTACCGCAGCGTCGTCGAGGAGCTGGGCCTCGCGGGCAACTTCACCCACGGCACGCACGTCGCCGGCATCGCCATGGCGGGCAACCCCTATGCGCGCCTCCTGAACGCCCCCATCGAGTTCGGCTACAAGCTGCTGCCCGACCCCTGCCCGAGCCGCGCGCTGGCCGAGAAGAATGTGCGCAATGCGCGCGCCTACGTGGACTTCCTCGGGAAGCACGGCGTGCGCGTCGTGAACATGAGCTGGGGCGGGACAGTGAGCGGCATCGAGCAGGAGCTGGAACTCTGCAACATCGGCAAGACCCCGGAGGAGCGGAAGAAAATCGCCCGCGAGTACTTCGACCTGCAGAAACAGGGGCTCATCGACGCCTTCAGGAGCGCGCCGGAGATCCTCTTCGTCACCTCGGCCGGCAACGCGAACCAGGATTCGACTTTCGCGGAAGCCATTCCCGCGGATTTCGTGCTGCCCAACCTGATAACCGTGGGCGCGGTGGACAAGTCTGGAGACGAGGCGCCGTTCACGAGCTACGGACCGACCGTCAAGGTGCACGCCAACGGG
>CXWK01019171.1_pt2 | contig 25972 bp, 23 predicted proteins | sample 590851 | NCBI WGS metagenome assembly CXWK01 (sample SAMEA3498364, study PRJEB10139) | wastewater metagenome | biome: wastewater treatment plant; material: activated sludge | place: Denmark | collected 2014-08-01
AACGGCTTCGAGGTCGCCGGCGGTAGCATCCGAATCCACGACCAGGCGTTGCAGGCCAAGATCATGTCGCTCATTGGCTTCTCGCTGGAGCAGGCGCGCGATCAATTCGGCCACTTGCTGGAGGCGTTCGAGTTCGGCGCGCCGCCCCATGGCGGCATCGCTCCGGGCATCGACCGGCTGGTGGCGCTGATGGCCGGCGAGCCGAACATCCGCGAGGTGATGGCCTTCCCCAAGACGGCCCAGGCCACCGACCTGATGGCCGACGCGCCGTCGGTCGTCTTGCCGCGACAGTTAGATGAGCTTCAGTTGGCAGTGAAGGTCAAGGCTAGTTGAGAAGAGAAGAATCCACAGATTACGCAGATGTCACAGAGTGAGCGTTCCTGAATCTTTGAAATTTGTGTAATCTGTGGATTCTCATTCTTACAAAAAGAACTCTTTCAGCGCGGCGTTCACGTCGGCGACGATGGCGTGCCAGTCCGTATCGGGCGCGACGGTCGCGACGATGTCGCCGCCACTCATCCACAGCGACGTGATGCCGGGGACGGCGGCCAGCGCCTGGGCCACCGGCGAGCCTTCGGCCAGGGCATCGGCCGAGGCGTACTGTTCCGCCCGCCCCTCGGCCGTCAGCGGCAGATTGGTAGTGAACACCACCTCACCCCCATCGCCCAGGTCGGCGTCGATCTCGATGTATTCGGACATGGTTGTTTTCCTTTCCGATGGGAGTATAGCAGAAGAGCAAGGGAGCGGAGAGCAGGGGCGAGAAAGAGGCTCGCGCCAAGAGCGCAAAGAGGAAACAACTTTGGATGTGTTTAATGCGCCCCGCCATCTTTACGCGAACTCAGCTTTGCGTCTTTGCGCTCTCTTGGCGTTCATTGCGTGAGCTTCTTCTCCGCGTCGCAGTAGCCAGCGCGGGCGCATGGGTTATAATGGCGTCCTAAGTCAGGTCAGAGGAGCGGCAAGATGGGCAAGGTCATGGGTTTCATGGCGGGCGCGGTGTGTGGGCTGCTGGTGGGCGCGGTGACGGCGCTGCTGTTCACCCCGGCCTCGGGCGAAGAACTGATTCGCGACGCGGAGGAGCGCTGGCAACAGACGTTGAATGACGCGCGCCAGGCACGCGACGAGAAGCGGCTCGAACTGGAGACTCAGTTTCAGGTGGCCAAGCGCTCTTAGCGAGTCACGCGCAGCCAGTAGTCAGCCGGCCCGGCGGCGAACGGCGTCAGTGGCGTGATGACCAGCGCACCGCCCGGCGCGCCCAGCGTCACCGCCGCCTGCCCGCGATTGCGCTCATCCAGTTCCAGTGGGATGACCTGCGCCGTCTCGCCCTCGACGATCACCCGTACCTCCCAACGTTGCGGTAACACCCGACCCGTCAGCACAAAACCCTCCGGCCGCCAGACCGGCCGCGCCCCCGTCGACAGCGCCAGGCCGGCCAGGGCCACGCCGCGGCCGGTCGTTTTCGAGTCCGTCACCACGTCGAAGCGCAGCAACAGCGTCTGTCCGGCGAAAGCGTCAAGGGCAATCGACTCCTCGACCCAGCCCCCCGACCCGCCCCAGGCTAGGCCATAGCTGCCGGCCACCGGCCGCCCCGGAGCGAGCACGCGCCACGTCCGCCCGCCGTCGGCCGAGGCCGACAGATAGGCAAAGTCGTAGGCAGGCTCCAGATCGTGCCACACGGCGAAGTCGAGCGTGGCCGCGCTGACACCGGTGAGATCGACCTCGGCCGTCAGTTGCGCCCGGCTGCTGTTGGCCGGCGGGGCGAACCAGAAGGGTTCAGGCGTGCCGGGGGCGTCGATGAGCGCGGCCGTCGTGTCCCCGGCGAAGGAGATGACCGCCGGCCCACTGAACGACAGAGCGATGGTGTCCACGGCGAACTGATCGAGCGTGGCCGTCATCTCAAACGGCAACGGCCGCACCTGGGCGGACAGGAACGGTCGCCCCAGGGCATCGGCGTGGGCCAGGTTGTAGCGCGGATCGGCCGGGCGGCCGTCGAGGTAGACCGCCGCCGCCCAGTCGCCGGTGAACTGCTCCAGCGTTCGCCCCGGCAGGTGGCCGGCCAGCACAGCGCGGACGGCGGCCAGCCCGTTGGCCGGGTGGCGGGCCAGTTCGCGTAACGCCGCGTCGCCGGCCTGTTCCCAGAGGTAGAGCAAATAGAGGTAGCTGGCGGCGTAGTGGGCGTAGACATCTGGCGGGGCGTCGTTCCAGCGGTCGAGCCGGACGGCGGGTTGCGCCAGGTAGGCGGCGGGGGCCAGGGTGTCCAGCCCGGCCATCGTCTCGGCCAGTTGGGCCAGGCCCTCGTTCAGCCAGGTATCGTCATTGGCGTCCAGATTCCAGCCGATGAGGTGCTGCACCTCGTGGACGAGCGTGCCGTCATAGAGTGGCGTGCCCAGTGCCAGGCGCGACATATTCAGGTAGACCATCTCGCGCTCGTTTGACCCGCTGAAAAGTGCCCGCGGGTATTCATCTTCCTCGTTGAAGTAGCCCAGTTCGACGGCGTCGGGCGGGCCGAGGACGTGCAGGACGATCAGGCGTGGGTCGCCGTCGATGCCCGGCCGCCACTCCTGGCCGAAGGTGGCGCTCAGCAGTGGGTAGTACTGATCGCGCAGACGTCCGGCGGCGGCGATGAGCGCCACCCGGTCGAGCGCCAGACCGCTTTCCACCCAGTACGCGGCCAGGTCATCCTGATAGACCAGTTCAGCTTCGCGCGGGCCGTCGGTGGTGGCAAAGGTGGCCCGGTCGCCGACACGGGCCGGCGGCGCGGGCGGCACCAGTGGTTCGCCTAACTCGACGCCACCCAGTTCTTCGGCGGTGGCCCAAACATCGGCGGCGGGGATGGCGGTGGTGTAGAAGCGCTCCAGGCTCGCCTCAGCCGCGGCCGGCGGCGGCTCCTGCTCCAGGGTCGGCGGCAGCGGCGGAAAAGCGGCCGGGTCGGGCGTCGGCAGCGCCTTGCCGTCGGGCGGGCGAGCAACGTCGGCCGTTTCCAGGGTCGCGGGCACAGCCGGAGTCGTTGCGCCCGGCCCAGCGGCCCGCCAGACCAGCCTTGCCGCCAGCAGAGCCGCCACCACGAGCAGGGCTATGCCACAGCCAAGTTGGCCGCGTCTTGCCGGTTGAGCGTTCATAGTCTGAGAGGATTGTACACGGTCGGGGGGACAGTGGTCAGTGTTCAGTAGGTCAGTGATCAGTGGACGACGGGCGACGGACGACAGACCACAGCCTGGGTGTCCGTCCCGGCCCCGGCATAGAGCGGCGGTCGTCTGTCGGCTGAGGTCTGTCGTCCGTCGTCCCGCTTCGCTCAGCCGCAACTGTCCGCCCCGCCGTGTGTTACTACTAACCGAGACTGTTGCTCAACGGCAAAACCATGATGCGATACGCCCACATCGTCGGCTGGGGGCACTACTTGCCTGACCGGCTGGTGACCAACGACGAACTGTCCCACGTCGTTGACACCAGCGACGAGTGGATCTTCCAACGCACCGGCATCCGCAAGCGCCACATCGCCGCCCCACACGAAACGACGGCCACGCTGGCCTTCGAGGCCGCCGCGCGCGCCCTGACCGTGGCCGATCTGCACCCGTCGCAGGTGGAACTAATCATCGTCGCCACGTCCACGCCGGAGTACATGTTCCCGTCCACCGCCTGCCAGGTGCAGGACTACCTCGGCGCGAGCCGGGCGGCGGCGTTCGATCTGAGCGCGGCCTGCTCCGGCTTCATCTACGCTCTGCAGATGGCATCGCAATCCATCGCCACCGGCGCGGTGCGCAACGCCGTGGTCATCGGCGCGGAGACAATGTCGCGCGTCCTCGACTGGACCGACCGCAGCACGTGCGTCCTGTTCGGCGATGGCGCGGGGGCGGTTGTGCTGAAGGGATCGAGCGTGCCGGGCGGCGTCATGGCGACCACGTTGCGCTCCGACGGCTCCGGGGCCAACCTCCTGTCGCTGCCGGCGCTCTACCACAACCTGGTACCCATCGCCGGGGCCGAGTATTCCCACAACGGCCACCACAAGAACATCATCTACATGGACGGCAAGCAGGTCTATCGCTTTGCTACCAACGTCATCGCCTCGTCCATTCACGACGTGTTGAAGATGGCCGAGCTGACGACCGACGACATCGCCCTGATCATCCCCCACCAGGCGAACGCGCGCATTATCGAGACAGCGGCCCGGAAGTTGAAGGTGTCGCCGGAGAAGTTCTATCTAAACCTGGAGAACACCGGCAACACCTCGGCCGCGTCCATCCCCGTGGCCCTGTGCGACGCGGTGCGCGATGGCCGGCTGCGGCCCGACGACAACGTGATCTTCGTCGGCTTTGGCGGCGGCCTGACCTGGGGGGCGTCGGTGGTGAAGTGGGACGTGACGCCGCCGGAGGTGTCGTTCGTCGATCACGAATGGCGGCGGGTGCGTTACGTGATGGCCCGCGGCCGGTCGCGCCTGCGCCGCCTCCAGCGCCGCGTTGAAGCCGCAGTTGCCCGCCCCGGCGCGAACGGCCACAACCCCGACGACTCAGAAAGCTAAGAATTGCGTGAGATTTCTTCTCTTCGTCTTTAGGTGGCCTTAAGGGCCAGGGCAAGGTGGCGGAGGAAGTCGGCCTCGTCGGGCGGGCCGCTGAAGTGGACGCGGCGGTCGATGACCACGTGGGGCAGTGTCGTCGCCGAGTAGCGCCGCGCCGCCTCCGGGAAGAAGTCGGTGACGATCAGATAGCCGCGCAACCGCTCCACAGCCACCGCCGCGCCAAACACCACCTTCGCCGCCGGCCCGCCCCACTCGTCCGAAGCCGCCGTCAACACCTCGATGGCGATGTCGCGCCCGGCAGGCAGCCGGCTGAGCTTGATGCGCGTCGCCGGCTCTAGCGTCTGGCCGCGAAAGGCCACGGACTGGATGGCGGCGATGAGCGACGTCATCTGATAGCCAATGGGCAGGCCGATGATGCGCAGGCCGGGGTCGGTCGAGGCTTCGGCTGTGCCGGCCATGATGCCGATGACCGGGTAGTAGGGGTAGGCTTCGCGACGAGGGAACAGCCTGTAGCCGAGTTGAGGGAAACGCTCGGCCAGGGTTCGCACCAGCCGCGCCGCCTCGCGCTCGGCCGGCTCGCCCGCCTCGTCCCCCCAGACGTGGAGGCACACCGGCTCCGGTAGATGAGCCAGGAACTCCGGCAGTTGTTGCCAGGTAGCCTCTTCAAACGGGATGGCGTCCATTCACACTCCGGTGCGTTGCACTTTCTTTAGGGCGACGCACCTCTCTTGATTAGCCCACGGTGCGACGCACTCTCTGTCATGCGTCGCACCGCTTTGACTCACTCGTCACCATTCTCATCGCAGCACGGCAGGCAAAGCGTCAATACCACGCCCGCCTCCGGCAGGCAGGCGGAGGCGACCCGGCCACCGTGGGCCTCGGCCACGTGGCGGGCGACCACCAGACCCATGTCGGTGCCTTGCAGCCCCTGCCCGTCGCCGCCCAGTTCCACCAGATCGAACAGACCCTTCACTCGATCGTCAGGCACACGGCGGTGGGGGTCGCGCACCGACACACAGCCGAACACGCCATCGCTGGCCACCTCGACCCACAGTTCGCCGCCGGGCCGGGCGTACTTCTCGCCGTGGCTGAGCAGGCTATAGAGGACGCGGCCGACCTCCGTCTCGTCGGCAAAGACCCACACCGGCTCCGGGGCGACAACGACGTGCAGTGTCAACTCCTTGATCGTCGCCAACCCCTCGATCTGGGCCAGCGCCCCGCCGGCCAGCTCGTTCAGGTCGCAACGGGCCGGCGACACGTGCAACTCGCCGCGCTCCATCGCGTCGAGAGCGACCAGGTTCTCGATGGTGTTGCGCAGCACGGCCGTGTGGGCGACGATGGTCGTGATGTACTCGCGCAGGGCCGGGTCGCTGTCGGCCGTCAGTCCTGATTCCAGCAGTTGCGAGTAGCCCTGAATGACGGCCAGCGGCGTCCGCAGGTCGTGGGAGGCCATCGCCAGCAGGCTGGCCTTGCGCTGTTGCAGCCGTTCCAGTTGCGCCGTGACGCGGGCCAGTTCGCGCCGGGTCTGGCGCAACTCATCGCCAGGCTGGGGTTGTGCGGTGGGGTCAGAAGGGTGTTCGGGTTTCATGCTGCTCCAAGGCTTACGATACGTTTGTTACTTGATACGATGGGGAGCCTGCGGCGACGTTCGGGCGGACACCGCTACCGTTCGTTCTGGGGCCGGTCGGCATAGCGCTGTTTCCATTCATACAGCTTGTTGATGGCCTGCAACGGCGTCAGGGCGTTGACATCCAGCCGGTGCAATTCGTCCAGGAATGGACTGGACTCCGGGAACAGGGCGGCTTGCTGGCCGGTAGACAGGCGGCTCGGCTCGACAGCCGTCGTCGGCGCGTGTCGCTCCAGGTCGTGCAGAACTTCCGTCGCCCGCTGGATCACGTCGCGCGGCAGGCCGGCCAGTTGGGCCACGTGGATGCCGTAGCTGCGGTCGGCCCCGCCGGGCACAATGCGGTGCAGGAATGTAACCTCGCCGCCCTCCTCGGTGACGTCGACGTTGAAGTTGACCACGTCGGGCAGGAAGTCGGCCAGTCCGGTCAATTCGTGGTAGTGCGTGGCGAAGAGCGTGCGCGGCTTCAGGCGCGGGTGGTTGTGGAGGAACTCAACGATAGCCCAGGCCAGCGACAGGCCGTCGTAGGTGCTCGTGCCGCGGCCGATCTCGTCCAGCACCAGCAGCGAGCGATTCGTGGCGTGGTTGAGGATTTCGGCCGTCTCCACCATCTCGACCATGAACGTCGAGCGCCCGGCGTGCAGCTCGTCGTGTGCGCCAATGCGGGTGAAGATGCGGTCTACCAGGCCAATCGTCGCCGCGCCGGCCGGGACGAAGCTGCCGATCTGGGCCATCAGGACAACAAGCGCCACCTGTCGCAGGTAGGTGGACTTGCCGCTCATGTTGGGACCGGTGATGATCTGGACGAGCATCCCCGCATCGAAGTGAGTGTCGTTGGGCACAAAGCGCTCGCCGCGGGCCATGCCGGGCACAAGCCCCTGGCTCAACGCGCCCTCGACCACCGGGTGGCGGCCGTTCTCTATGTGCAACTCTACGCCGTCGGTCAGCGCCGGGCGCGCGTAGTCGTTGGCCGCGGCGACCTCGGCCAGCGCGGCGGCCACGTCCAGGTCGGCCAGCGCCGCCGCCGTCGCCAGCAGCCGCGCCCCGTGCCCGCCGACAAAGGTGCATAGCTCGCTGAACAGCCGCCGCTCGATTTGCAGGATGCGCTCCTCAGCATTGAGGATGAGCGTCTCATACTCCTTCAGTTCCGGCGTGATGTAGCGCTCGGCGTTGGTCAGGGTCTGCTTGCGGATGTAGTCCGAGGGTACAAGCCGGGTATTGGCGTGGGTAACTTCGATGTAGTAGCCAAACACCTTGTTGAAGCCGACCTTGAGCGACGGGATGCCGCTGCGCTCGCGTTCGCGCGGCTCCAGCGCGGCCACCCATTCCCGGGCGTGGGCCGAGGTGTTAACCACACCGTCAAGCTCGGCCGAGAAGCCGGGGCGGATGAAACCGCTCTTGAGCAGCGTCGCCGGGGCGTCCTCATCCAGAGCGCGGCCGATGGTCTCGGCCACGTCGTCGCACGGGTCGAGACGCCCCTCGGCCTCGGCCAGCGAGGCCACGCCGGCGACGCGCGTCTTCAGCCGGCGGACAGCCGAAAGGCCCAGGGCGATGTGGGCCACGTCGCGCGGCGTGGCCCGGCCGCTTAACGCGCGATTGGTCAGCCGCTCCAGATCGGGCACGCCCTTCAGCGCGGCGCGCAGTTCGGCCCGCAGCAGGGCGTCGGCGATGAGCGTATCCACGGCGTCGAGCCGCCGGTTCAGCACCTCGATGCTCAGCAACGGCTGAGTGATGCGCCGGCGCAACAGCCGCGCGCCCATGGGCGTGATCGTCCGGTCGAGGATGGACAGCAGCGACCCGTCGCGCCCGCCGCTAAGGCCCTCGGTCAGTTCCAGATTGCGGCGTGTGGCCTCGTTCAGGGCCATGTAGCGGCCGACAGCGTAGGTGCGCAGCCGCTGCATCTGGCCGACCGCGCCGCGCTGGGTCTCTTGCAGGTAGTGGAGCAGCGCCCCCGCGGCCCGCGCTGCCAGCGGCTTCTGCTCGCAGCCGAAGGCATCGAGCGTGGCGACCTCGAAGTGGCGCAGCAACGTCTGCCGGGCATTACCCAGCTCAAAGCGCCAGGCCGGCAGCGGGCTAATGGTCTTGATGGCCGGAAAGTCGGCGTAATAGCCTTCAGGGGTCAACATCTCCACCGGGGCCAGGCGGGCCAGTTCCTCCAGCAGTTCGTGGCGGCCGGCCAGTTGGGTTGTGGCGAACTCGCCGGTGGTGATGTCGGCGTAGGCCAGACCCACGCGGCCTTCCGGCCCGCTGTCGTCCGGGGCGAAGGCCGCCAGGTAGTTGTTACGGCCCGACTCCAGCATCCCCGGCTCGACCACTGTCCCGGCGGTAAAGACGCGGATGACTTCGCGCGGCATCAGGCCGTTGATTAGTTCGCTGCCCATCTGCTCACACAGGGCCACTTTGTACCCCTTGGCGATGAGGCGGGCGATGTAGTTTTCGGCCGAGTGGTGGGGCACGCCGGCCATGGGCACGCGGTGGTGCTTGCCCTGCGGCCGGCTGGTCAGCACCAGGTCGAGTTCGCGGGCGACGGTGGTCGCGTCGTCGTCGAACGTCTCATAGAAGTCACCCAGGCGAAAGAAGACCACGGCGTCCGGGTGCTGGGCCTTCACGTCGAGGTATTGCTGGCGGCTGGGAGTAACGCTTTCGCTGGGCATAGGATCGGATAGGAACCACAGATTACACAGATTAGGATCACGCAATCTGTGTACTCTGTGGTTCGTTTTCTTCTCTAGACAGTTAAATTGTAGACCGCTTTGAGGGTTTGTCGAACGGCCTCCCAGGTCGGGGCCACGGGGGGCAGGGCCGGCGCGGGCAGGCCCTGGTCCTTCAGCCCGGACGACGTCATGAGGCAAACCACCGGACCATCAAACGCCATAGCTTGCGCCGCCTGGCGCAGCCCGGCCAGCCCGGCCGCGCCGGATAGCTCCGACCACAGCCCTTCGCGCCCCAACGCCGTCTGCGCCGATAGCATCTCTTCGTCGCTGACGGCCAGCGCGTCGCCCTCGCTCGCGCGCACGGCCAGCACACCTCGGTAACTGTTCATGCCGACGACGATGCTATAGGCGGCCGTCGGCGCTTCCTCGACCTGCACCACCGGTCGCCCGGTCGCCAGCGCCGCCCGCAGCGGCGCGCCCGCCGCCGGCTCGCAAGCGAAGAGTTGCGGCGGCGCGCCCAGCCGGCCGACGGCGCACAGTTCCTTGAAGCCCAGCCACACCCCATAGAGCAGCTCGGCGTAGGCCGTGGGGACGAACACCGCTGCCGGCAGCCGGTCGCCCAACTGGCGGTAGAGTTCATAGGCGATGGTCTTGTAGCCCTCCGGGCCAAACGGGTGGCCGGTGTGCGTGGCGGTGATGCTGCTGACGGGATGGTAGCCGGCGCGGTGGACGAGTTCGGCCATCAGCACGCGCCGCAGCGGCCGGGGCAGCGGCACGACGGCCGCACCATAGGCCGTGACCATGCGCACCAGATGCGGCTCCGTGCCTTCGGTGATGAACAGCACGCACGGCAGCCTGGCCCGCGCCGCGTAGGCCGCCGCCGCCGCGCCGTGGTTGCCCGACGAGGCCACGGTGACACCCGGCGCGCCGCTCAGCACGGCGGCGCTGACCGTGCACAGGTTCAGGCGATCCTTATGGCTGCCGGTCGGGTTGCGGCTCTCATCTTTGATATACACTTCGCCGTTGAACCCGGCCCACTCGGCCAGGCGCGGCGCGGGCACCAGCGGCGTGCCCCCCTCGCCCATGGACAGGCCGGGGGCCAGCGGCGGCAACAGTTCGGCCCAGCGCCGGATGCCGGGGTAAGGATCGCGCCGGAAGAAATCGGCCGGCAGGCGGTCGTAGTCGTAGTCGAGCGCCAGGGGATACTGGAGGTCGGCCGTGCTGCTGCGCGGGCAGCCCTCGACCAGCGGCGGGAACAGCGGAAAGCGGCCGGCCGGGTCACCCAGCGAGCGTTGGGCGACGGCCAGCGACGGCGAGGCAGGATGGTAGGTCATGGGGCGTCGATGGGGTGGGTGTCGTTGTGCCAGCGTTCCAGCCGGCGGCGGTGGCGGTCTTCCAACTTGACGAGCGGCCGGACCTCTTTCATCATGTCGCGGCAGTCGTCGTAGGGCAGCGCCTCGTGGCGCATCAGGTAGGCGGCGACGAGCGTGGCCGAACGGCCGCGCCCCTTGGCGCAATGCACCAGCACCGTCCGCCCGGCGTCGATCTGCGCGTCGATCCAGTCGGCCCCCTCGCTCAGGTACTCGTCGGCCGGCACGGTCGCGTCGAGCACCGCCAGCCGCTTGTAGGCGATGTCGTGGGCGTCGTAGAAGACGCGGTCGCCTTCCCGCTCGGCACGCATGTCGAGCACGGCGGTGATGTTGTTGTCCAGCAAGAACTGGTAATCGCGCCCGTAGGTCGGCGCGCCGCCCAGCCAGAGGTGCGGGGCGATGCGGTCGAACCAGCGATGGCCCTGCACGCGCTCATAAAGGAAGCGAATGGCCGGGTAGAATTTGTCGAACAGCCAGTGAAACGGGTTCATCACCGTAAGCATAGCGCCGGGGGGTGCGCTTGGCAATTCTGGGGAAATGGCACGCTGATGGATGCAGATGGGGACGGTGATTCCCGCCGACTCATTCATCTGCGTCCATCAGCGTGCCATTCTACTGTCATGAATCATGCGGTCGAGGAGGGCATCAAAAGCCGGGTCGACTTTCTGCGCGTCGGGGTGGGCGTCGTACCAGGCGACGATCTCGCTCGCGCCGTCGGCGAAGGGGACTTCGGCCGTAAAATCCGGCGCAATCGTGCGGATCTTACGGTTGTCAAAATACGTGTTGTGGGCCTTGTCGCCCAGCAGGCTATCGCCCCAACCGGGGTCATAGCCGGCAACGACGGCCGACGGCACGTGGGCGATGTCGGGCGTCACCCCGGCCGCCTCGGCCAGCAGGTGGGCGATCTGGTTCCACGTCAACACCTCGTCCGACGTGATGTGGAACGCCTCGCCGATGGCCCGCGCGTCGCCCAGCAGGGGCAGAAAGGCGCGGGCGAAGTCGCGATGGTGGGTCAGCGTCCACAGCGATTCGCCGTCATCGTGGACGAGAATCGGCTTGCCGCGCAACAGCCGGTCGAGCGTCGTGTAGCCGCCGTGGAAGGGCAGAAGGGTGGCGTCGTAGGTATGCGAAGGCCGGACGATGGTCGCCGGGAAGCCCTCGTCGCGGTGGGCAGCGGTCAGCATGTCCTCACAGGCGATCTTGTTGCGCGAATAGGCCCAGAACGGGTTATCGAGCGGTGTCGCCTCGGTGATGGGCAATTTCTGCGGCGGCTTCTGATAGGCCGAGGCGGAACTGATGAAGACGAACTGGCCCACGCGGTCGCGAAACAGGGCCAGGTCGGCGGCGACGTGGTCGGGGGTGAAGGCGATCCAGTCGACGACGGCGTCGAAGGTATGGCCGTGCAGGGCTTCGGCCGCCGCTCCCGCGTCGCGGATGTCGGCGTGGATGACGTGGGCTGCCGGAGGAAGGGGCCGAATCGCGGTCTGGCCGCGGTTCAGCAGGTAGAGGTCAATCCCCGACGCCACGGCCAGCGCCGAACAGGCCGAACTGATGATGCCGCTGCCGCCGATAAACAGGACTTTCATGTGCGTCGCTCCAGGGCCACCGGCACGCCGCCGCGCGGGCGCAGCGTGATCAGGGCGTGTTCTTCGATGGGGGCGTCCCAGCGCGGGTGCAGCCGGTAACGTTGCGTCAGCGTGGGGATGATGATCAGGCTCTCCATCAGGGCGAAGTGGTTGCCGATGCACTGGCGCGCGCCGCCGCCGAACGGGAAGTAGGCGAAGCGTGGCCGGGCGGCGACGCGCTCCGGCGTGAACCGCTCCGGGTCGAAGCGCTCCGGCTCGTCCCAGAAGGCGGGATGGCGGTGCATGGTGTAGGGACTCATGGCCACGATGGCCCCGGCGGGGATGAAGTAGCCGCCGATCTCGTCGTCGCCCAGAGCGCGGCGGCTGATCGACCAGGCCGACGGGTAGAGGCGCATCGCCTCCTGGATGACATGGTCGGTATACGCCAGATGGGCGAAGTCATCGACGCCGGGCAGACGGCCGCCGAGCACGGCATCAACTTCCGCCTCCAGACGCTGGACCACGGCCGGGTTCTGCGCCAGCAGATACCACGTCCAACTGAGCGTGTTGGCCGTCGTCTCGTGGCCGGCCACCAGCAACGCCATGACCTCATCGCGCACCTGGCTGTCGGGCATGGGGCTGCCGTCGTCGTAGCGGGCATTAAGCAACATCGCCAGCAGGTCGTCGCGGGCCACGTCGGGCCGGCTGCGGCGAGCGTCGATGATGTCATAGACGATGCGGTCGAGCAGTTCTGTGCCCTCGCGCACCTTGCGATGTCGCGGCTTGCCGATAGTCACCATCGTCTCCAGCGATTCGCCGATCTGGTCGGCGTGGCCGCTAATGTCATAACCGAAAAGGGCCTGGGTGACGATGTCGAGCGTCAGGCGGGTCATCTCGCGGGCGATGTCGACCGTCTCGCCCGGCGCGAGCGCTTCCAGACGGTCCACCGTGCGGCAGGCGGCGTCGGTCATCAGCCCGGCAAAGGTCGCCAGGCTGCGGCGGTGAAAGGCCGGCTGGATGAGCCGCCGCTGTTCGCGCCACAGCGGGTTTTCACTGGTCAACAGGCCCTGACCAGTCAACGACTCGATCAGGTACTTGTTGAGGAACGTGTCCTTGTTGTAGTTCGCGCCGTTGGTCTGCAAGACGTGACGGATGTAGTCGGGGTGGTTGATGAGGTAAGCCGGCTCAACGCTGGCCCGGTACTGGACGATGTCGCCATAGGTTTGCGTCAACCAGAGAAAGAAGCGCAGCGGGTTGCGAATCTCCTCCCGGCCGCTCGTGCCGGCGCTGGGGGGATGTTTGACTTCCAGGCGCGCGCGTTCGTCGATCATCGTAATCTCCTGTCAGACAGCAAACGCCGAAATCCGGTCGCCCGTTCACTTTACGTCGTCTCTCTGACGCAAGTTTCCCGGTCGCAGAATTCGGCTATAATCACAGGCTGTTCTATCATAACACACACGGCCCGTTGACCGTAACAGGCAGGTTAGCACAACGCCCGGCTGCGGCTTCGCGCGAACATGCACAGCCGGCGAATCGAGGTAAGCCATGACGAAACGACTTTTCGACCCCTTTGGCGCGCGCGCCCGACTGAAAGGAACCGATTACCACTTCTACCGCCTCGACAAGCTGCGCCGCATGGGCGATATCGAGCGGCTGCCGTTCTCCATCAAGATTCTGCTTGAGGCAGTCCTGCGCACGGCCGACGGCTACGAAGTAATGCCCCAGGACGTGGAGCGGCTGGCCCGCTGGTCGCCCCAGATGACCGACCCGTTCGAGGTGCCGTTCAAGCCCGGCCGGCTGATTCTGCAAGACTTCACCGGCGTGCCGGCCGTCGTCGATCTGGCGGCCATGCGCTCGGCCATGGCTCGTTTGGGCGGCAACGCCGACCGCATCAACCCCATTGTGCCCGTCGATCTGGTCATCGACCACTCGGTGCAGGTTGATCAGTTCGGCTCGGCCTTTGCGCTGTTCTACAACGCCGAGCGCGAGTTCGAGCGCAACCGCGAGCGCTATGAGTTCCTGAAGTGGGGGCAGACCGCTTTTGAGAACTTCCGCGTCGTGCCCCCCGCCACGGGCATCGTCCATCAGGTGAATCTGGAGTACCTCGGCCAGGTCGTCATGACCAGGCCGGAGGGTCAGGATCGCGTCGCCTTCCCCGATAGCCTGGTCGGCACCGATTCACACACGACCATGATCAACGGCCTGGGCGTGCTGGGCTGGGGCGTCGGCGGTATCGAGGCCGAGGCGGTCATGCTTGGCCAGCCGATCTACATGCTGACCCCGGAGGTCGTCGGCGTGCGCCTGCTCGGCAGCATGCCCGAAGGGGCCACGGCCACCGACCTCGTCTTGCGCATCACCGAAATGCTGCGCAAGAAGGGCGTCGTCGGCAAGTTCGTGGAGTACTTTGGCCCCGGCCTAAGCAGCATGACCCTGGCCGACCGGGCGACCATCGCCAACATGTGCCCGGAATATGGCGCGACGGTCGGCTTCTTCCCCGTCGATGACGAGACGCTCAACTACATGCGCAACACCGGTCGCCCGGCCGCCCTGGTTGATCTGGTCGAGCGCTATGCGAAGGAACAGGGTCTCTTCCGCACCGATGCCACGCCCGACCCCGCCTTCAGCGACGTAGTCGAACTGGACCTGACCACCATCGAGCCAAGTCTGGCCGGGCCGAAGCTGCCGCAGGATCGGATCACCCTCAAGAACATGAAGACGACCTTCCGCCAGCAACTGCTGGCCCCGGTCGGGCCGCGCGGCTTCGGGCTGAGCGAAGACGACCTGTCGCGCACGGCCGAAGTCGTCAACGGCCAGACGACGACCATCGGCCACGGCGCGGTGGTCATCGCCGCCATCACCAGTTGCACCAACACGTCGAATCCCAGCGTCATGCTGGCCGCGGGACTGCTGGCCAAGAAGGCGGTCGAGGCCGGCCTGAAAGTCGCGCCGCACGTCAAGACAAGCCTGGCCCCCGGCTCGCGCGTCGTCGAAGGCTATCTGAAACAGGCCGGCCTGCTGCCTTATCTGGAGCAACTGGGCTTCCACATCGTCGGCTTTGGCTGCACCACCTGCATCGGCAACTCCGGCCCCCTGCCGGAAGAGGTCAGCCAGGCCATCCAGACCGGCGAATTGGTCGTCTCCTCGGTGCTCAGCGGCAACCGCAACTTCGAGGGCCGCGTCCACCCCGACACACGAAGCAACTTCCTGGCCTCGCCGCCGCTGGTCGTGGCCTACGCCCTGGCCGGGCGAGCCGACCTGGACATGATCAACGAGCCGCTAGGCGCCGGCCGCGACGGCGAGCCGGTCTATCTGCGCGACATCTGGCCCAGCAACGCCGAAATCAAGCGCGTTATGGCCGCCAGCCTGACGCCGCAGATGTTCGCCGAACAGTATGGCAACGTCTTCAGTGGCAACGAGATGTGGAACCGCATCCCCAAGGGCGGTGGCGCGCAGTATCGCTGGAACGACGATTCAACCTACATCCAGGAGCCGCCCTTCTTCGTCGGCCTGTCGCGACAGGTCGTGCCCATCAGCAACATCAGCGGGGCGCGGGTGCTCATCAAGGTCGGCGACTCGATTACCACCGACCACATCTCGCCCGCCGGCTCCATCTCGCGCACCAGCCCGGCGGCCGGCTATCTCATCCAGAACGGCGTCGAGCCACGCGAGTTCAACTCCTACGGCTCGCGACGCGGCAACGACCGGGTGATGACCCGCGGCACGTTCGCTAACATCCGCCTGCGCAACCAGATGGCCCCCGGCACCGAGGGCGGCATGACCACCTACCTGCCCACAGACGAGGTTATGACCATCTTCGACGCCTCGCTCAAGTATAAGGAGACCAAGACACCCCTGGTCGTGCTGGCCGGGCGCGAATATGGCACCGGCAGCTCACGCGACTGGGCGGCGAAGGGGCCGCTGCTGCTGGGCGTGCGCCTGGTCATCGCCGAGAGCTTCGAGCGCATCCACCGTAGCAACCTGGTCGGCATGGGCATCCTGCCTCTGCAATTCAAGCCCGGCCAGAACCCGCAGACGTTGGGGCTGGACGGCACAGAGGTCTACGCGACGGTTAACCTGTCCGACGACCTGAAGCCGCTTCAGGATGTGACCGTGAGCGCCGAGTACGCCGACGGCCGCGTGATGACCTTCGAGACCACCTGCCGCATCGACACCCCTGTCGAGGTGGACTACTATCGCAATGGCGGCATCCTCCACACCGTCCTGCGCAACTTCCTGAAGGAGTAACCCTTTGAAGTTACGAGTTGCGAGTTACGAGTTACGAGTGAAGCGAGGCGCGCGGTCGGCGGCTGGCGGTTGGCGGTCGGCAAAATGGGTCGCGCTGCTGGCGATAGTGATCATGGCGCTGGCGGGCTGCCGCGGGGGCGGTGGCAACCCCCCGCCGGACGACACCGCGACGGCCGCGGCCATGCACGGCGCCAACCCGGCCCGCACCGGCGTCTATGACACCGAGCCGCTGCGCGAACAGGGCGAAATCAAGTGGCAGTTCGAAGCCACCGACTGGTTCTTTGGCGTGCCGGCCGTCGATCCAGGCGGCAACGCCGTCTACGCCACCAACTATGACGGCAAGGTCTACGCGCTGAATCGCGCCAACGGCGCCGAGCTGTGGCAGTTTACCACCGACGCCGAGATCATCGCCTCGCCGGCCGCGGCCGACGGGTTGGTGTTTGTCGCCGGGATGGACGGCAACGTCTATGGCCTGAAGGCGACCGACGGCACGGAACAGTGGCGCGTCGCCGTCGGCGGCGGCTTCATCGGCTCGCCGGCCGTGGTCGACGTGGCCGGTAAGACACTTGTCCTGGCCGGAGCCGAAAACGGCGTCGTGGTGGCGTTGGAGGCGCAAACCGGCGCGGAGCAGTGGCGCTTTGAACAGGCCGGACTGAGTATCACCTATTCCGTAGCCGTGGCCGACGGCTCTGTCTACGTCCCAGTGTCCGACGGCGTGCTGCACGTACTGGACGCGGGCACGGGCGAGGAGCAGTGGCGCTACGACCCCAACTCGCCGACCACGAGCTATAACCCGACGGCCGACGTCGTCATCGCCGACGGCGTGGCCTATCTGATGACCGCCAGCGACATCACGGCTAGCGGTGTGCTCCACGCCGTTGATCTGTCCACCCACGTGCCCAAATGGCTGCGCCCGACGCCGGCTGAGAACTTCTCGGCCCCATCGACCAAAGACGGCATGCTCTACTTCGGCGGCACCGATCGCGTGCTCTACGCCGTGGCCGCCAATACGGGCGAAGTGGTCTGGAGCTTCCCGACCGAGGACATTCTCTTCGGCGCGCCGGCAATCGCCGGCGACCTGGTCTACGTCGGCGGGGCCGATTCCAACCTCTACGCCCTCGACGCCATCAGCGGCGAGGTCCGCTGGCAGTTCCGCGCCGATTCGGCTGTCTCGTCGCCGGCCGTGGCCGACGGCGTCATCTACGTCGGCACCGATGGCGGCGTGCTCTACGCGATTGATTAAGAGGCACGATTGGTGGCTGGCAGCCAGTCGCTGCCAGCCAGCCACGACCACTCACCAACCACACTCATCAAGGAGACCATCATGAACAACAACCACGAAATGGATCCCGACGTCCTGGCCGAGAGCGAAGAGTCCGGTTTCGCCGTCTGGCGCAACGAAGAGGACGGCGAATACATGTACCACATCGAAATGGGTGGCATTACGCTACATCTGGCCCCCGACGAGTGGGAAGAGTTCGTCGTCTTGATCCGCAACGCCTCGGCTTAGGCCCGGCGCGCCGCGAGCGCTTCTCGCGCCTCGGAGGGCCGCCCTATGGCAACGGACACCCCTGCGGTCCGCTATGTCCTGATGATCCGGGACATGGCCGAGACCGACCGGCCGCGCGAGCGCCTGGCCCAGATCGGGGCCGAGGCGCTCTCGACGGCCGAACTCCTGGCTATCATTCTGCGCGTCGGGCTGCATGGCGAGAGCGCCATTCGCCTGGCCGAGCGCCTGCTGGCGCAGTTCAACCATCTACCGGGGCTGGCGCGGGCTACGATCACTGAGTTGATGGAGGTCAAAGGCATCGGCGACGCCAAGGCGGTGGAGATCAAGGCCGCGCTGGAACTGGGCCGGCGGCTCTTAGCCACGTCGCCCGAAGACCGGCCGCGCGTTGCCTCACCCGACGACGCCTTTCATCTGCTGAAATCGGAGATGATGTTCCTTGATCAGGAGCATCTGCGGCTCATCCTGCTCGACACGCGCAATCGCGTCGTGCGCACGCCGACGATCTACGTCGGCAGCCTCAACACGTCCGTCGTGCGCGTCGGCGAGCTATTTCGCGCCGCCATCCGCGAGAACTCGGCCGCCTTCATCGTCGCCCACAATCACCCCTCCGGCGACCCCGCGCCCTCGCCGGAAGACATCACCGTGACGCGGCAGATTGTTCAGGCGGGCAAATTGCTCGACATCGACGTGCTCGACCACATCATCATCGGCCACGGGCGGTTTGTGACGATGAAACAACGCGGGTTGGGGTTTGATCGCTGAGGGCTGAGGATTCGTAGGTGAGCGCTTTTGCGCGGCCGGCGGTGAGGACACCGCCAGAACGCGCCAAAGCGCTCACCTACGAACGGACCTACTCGACAATCAACGCCACGTCCGATACCTCCGTGGCGAAGCTATGGCCGGAGCCGACCAGGGTCACGCTCTCAATGAGCCGCGGCGGTAAGTAGCCCTGGCTGGCCGTCTCCTGGATCAGGTCGACGTCGTAGAAGGTGAACTGCCCCAGCGGCACCCGATCATGGGGGCGCTGGATGACCGCGCAGGAGATGCAGCCGCCGGGGGTCAGGTTGTCGTCCACCTCGCCCTGGGCGAAAAAACCGTGCTGCCAGACGCGGCTGACCCCACTCTCATCGATGTAGTTGACGATGATAAACAGCGGGCATTCGCTGCCCTGGATGCCGCACACGCCCAGACTCTGGTTGAGGATGCGCAACGTGGCCGAGAGTCGCAAAGAGTCATAGCCGGACACGTCCTGATTGATCGATTGGGCGATGCGGCCGTCGGCGTGGCCCACGCCTTCGCGCACGAAGCGCAGCACCGGATCGCCGCCCAGCGCAGTCACGCGCGTCTCCCCTCTGGGCTGGTCGGCCAACTCCACCTGCCAGGCGAAGGATGCCCAGTTATCCAGCCCTTCGCTGAAATCGCCGTTGCGAATGAGATCGCGCGCCGGGTCGAGCGGGCCGCGCGGTGCTTCGCCGGCCGGAAGCTCAGCCCGCTGGCCCGGCCCCAGGTCCAGTGTCGCGCCCTCGGCGCTGACCGTGGCCTGCCCCTGGCTTTGAATGGTGACCTGCGTCACGTCGCCGTTGACCTCCAGCACATAGCGGCCCGGCACGAGGGCTTCGACCACGCCCTGCGGCGTCGACAGGCGCAACTCGGCCGGGCGCGTGTCAAAGGCGGGCAGGTCGACGCGCACGCGACCGGATTCCAGCTCCAGCGTCAGCCGATACGGTTGCCCGCTGCGGGAGAATCGGGGCGCGCTGGCCTCCGCCAGACGAACGGTGGAATTGCTGGCGATCTGTACCACGACCAGGGCTTCGTCGCCGTCGGGCGGCACAACTTCCAGCAGGGCCGATGCCGTTGTGTCGGTCTGGATGGTAGCTGCGCCTTCGACCGCCTGCGGCGGCTCCCCCACAAGCACGGCCTGGCGCGGCCCATTCGCCAGATTGATGCCGACTGTGCCTTGATTGGCCTGCACGGTGATGTCGAGCGGCTGTACGGCGCTCTGCAAGAAGGCGCTCGTCGCCAGCGGCACGGTGACGGTGAGCAGGATGCAGGTGAAGAAGCCGGTGAACAGGATGATCCAGGCCAGTCGATGCCGGCTAAACCGGTGGGCGGTGGTCATAGGCTGCGGACTCTGAAATCGGTGAATGCTCCGGTGGGGTCTGTCCACTGGCTAACGACCCGTTCGACGCGCGCCGCCGGCGGCCCGTGCTGCAGGAAGGCCAACAACGCGTTAAGAGCGGCTTGCTGCCCTTCGGCCACCACTTGAACCGTGCCGTCAGGCCGATTGGCGACCCAGCCGGCCACGCCCAGCCGCCGCGCTTCTTGATAGGTGGTTTGGCGAAAGTAGACACCCTGCACGAGACCGTAGACGACGGCTTCCAGACGGGCCAATGGCGGCGCAGACATGGGCGCATTATAGCGCAGTCGGTCAGACCTGACAGGTGTTGGCGCGGGGCGACGCCGAGCGACTCCAGTCAGGTTTGGGCCGCCAGGCCGCGCAGGATGCGGCCGGGCAGCCCTGGCCCGCCGTAAACCAGGGCGGTATAGAGCTGGACGACAGCCGCGCCGGCATCGAGTTTGGCGCGCGCGTCGTCGGCCGTGGTCACGCCGCCGACGCCGATAATCGGCAGCGCGCCGCCGGTCTGCCGGGCGACGTGGGCAATCAGGGCCGTGGCGCGGTCGCGCAGGGGCCGGCCGCTCAGGCCGCCGGTCTCCCCGCGCGCCCGGTCGGCCAGCCCGTCGCGGGCCAGCGTCGTGTTGGTGGCGATGATGCCGTCGCAACCCGCCGCGCTGATGGCGTCGAGCACCTCATCCAGTTCGGCCAGACTCAGGTCGGGGGCGACCTTGACCCACAGCGGCCGGGGAGCGATGCCCGTCGCGGCGGCCAGACCCTGGCTCTCGTCCCGCAAGGTCGTCAGGAGTTGATGCAGATAGCGCCCGCCCTGTAACTCGCGCAGGCCGGGAGTGTTGGGCGAGCTGATATTGACCGCCAGATAGTCGGCATAGGCGTAGACATCGCGCATGACGGCCACGTAATCCCCGGCCGCGTCTTCGAGCGGCGTTTCCTTCTGTTTGCCCAGGCTGACGCCGAGCACGTAGCCGCGCGGCCGCTTCGCCAACGCCCGCAGCCGCGGCACGGCCGCCTCTACCCCGCCGTTGGGAAAGCCCATCCGGTTGATCAGCGCGCCGTCGGCCGGCAGCCGGAAGACTCGCGGCCGGGGGTTGCCCGCCTGCGGCCGCGGCGTCAGCGTGCCGATCTCGATGTGGCCGAAGCCGAGCGCGGCCAGCCCGACCACCACGCGGGCGTCCTTGTCGAACCCGGCGGCCATGCCCACAGGGTTCGAGAAGTGCAACGGGCCGATCTGCACCGGCAGCGACGGCAGCGAGCCGGCAATGCGCCGCAGGGCCAGTCGGCCGCCCGGCGTGGCCTGGGCCAGGGCCAGCGCCTCCAGGGTGCGGTCGTGGGCTGTTTCTGGATCGAGCCGGCGCAGCAGGGGAAAGAAGAGGCTGCGGTAGTACTCAGCCATGGCGTTCCCGTCGCCGCTGCCAGAGCCAGGCGGCCAGCAGCGCCAGGGCCACCAGCAGCAAGGCCACCCCGCCGCGGCGGCCGGCGGCGCGGCGCTGCTCCTGCCGCCGGGTGTCGGCTGCCTGTCGCGCGGCCCGCGTCGCGGCCAGTTGCGCCGTCCAGTCAGGTATCGTCGCCCGGTCGGGCAGGGCGTACGCCGTGGCGATGAGTGCCCGGTAGGCTTGTTCTTCGGCCACCCAGCGCTCATCGTCCCAACCCAGCTCCGGCTGGCAGATAGCCCGAATGCGCGGCAGGTCGTCGGCCCCGCCGCGCGGCAAGAGCAGCCCCAGGCGGACGCGCCGCAGCAGCAGATCGTCCAGATGGACGACGCCTTCGGCCCGCGCCGCCCAGCGCAACTCAGCCCACCGCGCGGGCGTGCCGGGGATGGCCTCCAGTTCGCCGGGCCGGGCCCCCTCGACCAGCTCGGCGGCCTCACGGCCGTGGCGACCGACGAGGCGACGCGCCGCCTCTTCCGGCACGCCATCGTTCGACAGTCCGGCTGCCGGCGACTGCAAGACCGGCGCGTCGTCGTGCAGCCGGCTGAGGCGCTCACGGCTGATCTCAGAATCGTTGCTCAGCCGGGGACACACCTCCTCCAACGCCTGCCGCGCGATCTGCCGGAAGGTCGTCAGCTTGCCGCCGGTGACGGTCAGCAGCCCGTTCTCCAGCCAGATGACGTGGTCGCGCGACTCCTCCGATGGGTCGATCTTGCCGCTGCCAATGACCGGCCGGATGCCGGCGAAGGTGGCCGTCACGTCGTCGAGGGACAGGGCCAGGGCCGGGAACTGGGCTGTGACGGCAGCCATCAGATAGGCCACTTCGTCGGCGGTAATGCACGGGTCGGCGGCCAGCGGCGGCGGGCAATCAACGTCGGTCGTGCCCACCAGGGTGACGCCCTCCCACGGGAAGGCAAACACCGGGCGGCCGTCGTTGGGATGCATGAAGCTGACCGCCTGGGCCACCGGGAAGCGCCAGGCGGGGAAGATGAGATGGCTGCCGCGCAAGGGACGGATGCGCGACTCGCCGCCAACCTGCTGCCGCAGATGATCGGCCCAGGCCCCGGTGGCGTTGATGACGACGCGGGCGCGGGCGTCGACAGCGGGGCCGTCGGCCGTGGCCGTGTCGCGCAGGCGCAGGCCGGTGATTGCGCCCGCCTCGTCGCGCAGCAGTTCTTCGGCCCGCGCGTAGTTGAGGGCCAGCGTGGGGGCGGCTGCCTCCGGCTCAGCACCCCTCGGCTCCGGCCGGCCGACCGCCTCGCGAATGAGCCGCAGCACCAGCCGGGCGTCGTCGGTCTGCGCGTCCTGATATTGGAAGCCGCCGCGCAGGCCGGCCGGCGAAATGTAGGGCGCGAGCATCTGAAAATCCTGCGGTCTGTAGTAGCGGTGACTCCATTGCAGGGCCAGCAGGTCATAGACGGTCAACCCCGCGCCATAGACCAGCCGCCCCGCGCCGTCGCCCTCGTATTGGGCCAGCAAAAAGCCGAGCGGGTCGATCAGACCCGGCCCCTCGGCCAGGAGCTGCTCGCGACCCTGCACCGAGGCCCGCGTCAACCCCACCTGCCCCGTCTTCAGGTAGCGCAGGCCGCCGTGGACCAGCTTCGACGAACGGCTCGACGTGCCCCAGGCGAAGTCACGCTGCTCCACCAACAGCACGCGCAGCCCCAGTCGGGCCGCCTCGTGCAAGATGCCCGCGCCGGTGATGCCCCCGCCGACGATGATCAGATCCCACTCGCCGGCGGCCGCCGCCCACGCCGCCCGCCGCCACGTGTCATTCCATATCAGTGCCGTCACCATAGCCCCTCGTCATTGGTTGGTGGTTGTTCGTCGTTCATCGCTCGTCCAGCATCTGAGGATGCAAACTCTGAATTCGTCACTCGTCGTTCGTCACTCGTCACTAAGAAGCACGCCCGGATTCATACGCCCCTCCGGATCAAAGCGCCGGGCGACGTCCCCCAGGGCAGACAGCGCCAGAGGCCCCTTTTCGTCGGCCAGATACGGCGCGTGGTCGCGGCCGACGCCATGTTGATGGCTGATTGTCCCGCCACCAGCGACGATAGCCCGGCTGGCCGCACCCTTCAGCGCCTCCCAGCGCCGCAGCGTCTCCACCGGGTCGGCTGCCAGCCGGAACAGATAGGTCGTGTAGATGCTGGCCCCTTGCGGATAGACGTGCGACAGGTGGGTGAAGACGTGGACGCGCTCCGGCTCGGCCAGCGCGCCGTGCAGCGCGACCTCGATGGTCGCCAGCAGCCGCGGCACGGCATCCCAGGTCGTGGCCGTCTCCAGCGTATCCACGGCGTAACCCTGTTCCCAGAGCGTGTTGCGCAGATACGGCGTGCGGAAGCGGCCCTCGATCCACTGCTGGCCGAAGCGCCGCCCGGCTGAGACCCCGCCCAGCGCGCGGCATAGCTCCAGCGCCTGCCCGCGCGTCTCTCTAACGGTCTCCGCCCGCCCGGTGAAGCCCAGCAGGAGCATGGACTTGTCATCGCCGACGCCGCGCACACCCAACATGGCCTCCAGCAGACCGATCAGCCGTTCGTGGCCGGCCAGGTCCAGCGTCGTCCGCGTCTCCATCGGCGTGCTCAGGCGCAGAAGCGACAGCGGCAACCGTGCCTGGACGATCCGCCGCGCGGCGGTCATGCCATTGGTGAAGTCGCCGAAGAAGACGGCGTGGAACTCCTCGTGCTCCGGCAGGGGCGAGATGCGCACGGTTACGTCGCTCAGGATGCCCAGCCGGCCCTCAGAGCCGAGCACGAGTTGGCGCATGTCTGGCCCGGCGGCCGAGGCCGGGAACGGCGGCAGACGAAGCGTGCCTGCCGGCGCGATGAGCGTGCCGCCCGCGAAGAGGGTCTCGATGCGGCCGTAGCCCAGTGATTGTTGGCCGCTAGAGCGCGTAGCAACCCAGCCGCCGAGCGTGGAGTACTCAAACGACTGCGGGAAGTGGCCCAGCGTGAAGCCCCGTGCCCGGAGTTGGGCCTCCAGTTCCGGCCCGGCCACCCCCGCGCCGAACGTCGCCAGTTGGCTGATGCTGTCGAGTCGCGCCAGTTGGTTGAGGCGGCGCAGGTTGATGGTCAGGACGGGGCCCGCGCCGGGCTGGGAGTTGATGTGGCCGACGACGCTCGTGCCGCCGCCATAGGGAATCACGCGTGCGTCGACCTCCGCGGCATAGGCCAGCAGCGTGGCGATGTCGGCCTCGCCTGTGGGATAGGCCACGCCGTCGGGGAAGGCCGTGATCCGGCCGCTGCGCAGGGCCACCCAGTCCGGCAAGCTCTGGCCGCGGGCGTGGCGCAGGCGGTCGCCCGGCTCGACGCTGACCAGCGGATGGGCCGGCAGGCGGCTCGGCGGAACGGCGGCCAGCACGTCAGCCAGAGCGGCATCGCGCGGGGGCGTGCCGCGGCCGACGCGCGACTCCAGAAAAGCCGACGCGCTACCCGGCAGGTGATAAGGGATGGAGTCGTCTCCCCAGCCATTCCAGCGGCGCATATTCACTCCTCCTGGGCGACGCTACGTTGCCAAGTGGCCAGGCTGGTATACATGACGACACGGCAGAGCCTCGCCGCGCGTTCGGACTGGCCACGGCGCGCGGTGTGGCGCAGGCCGGCGTAGAACCGTTGCGACAGACGGCGAGCGTCGTCAATGGCGTAGTAGCGGCGGGCGATATCTTCGTAGAAGCCTCGGAAGCCGTTCAGGATAAGGGTATAGATCGGGTTGCCGCAGCGCAGCGTCAGCAGCCGGTGAAGCTGCCAGTCGAAGCGGGCGAAGTCGGCCGGAGTTGTCAGACCGGCCGCGCCGTTCAGAAAGGCGGCCACCTCCGGCCCGGCGGCAGCCACGGCGGCGCGCGTGTAGACCGGGGCCAGATGCAGGCGCAGTTCGAGCAATTGGCCGACAAAGCCCGCCGGCAGATGCGCCGGATGCTCCACCAACCGGCCCAGTACGTTCAGGCCGCCCTCCTGCCAGAAGTCGTTGACGACGGTCGGCTTGCCGTGGGCCACGGTCAGCCAGCCGTCGCGCGCCAGACGTTGTAGGGCTTCGCGCAGGGTCGGCCGTGTCACGCCCAGTTGCGCCGCCAGCGTCCGTTCGCCAGGCAGGGACGAACCGGGCGCGAACGTCCCGTCGAGAATAGCGGCCACAAGCGCGCTTTCGACGTGGCGACTGGGGCGTGCAGGAGCGATCCACTCAGTCATCGGCTTCAGGTAACTGGTAAGACCACTTACCAGTTAACGGCATCATAACCGTTTTCGGCTGGCGTTGTCAAGATGGGGACCCGCCACCGGAGGTTGTGCAACCTGCCCATAGGGCGCGTCCCATTCTTCACGTATAATTCACCGCAGATTTACAGGCTTTTCATCAGTACTGGCCCATACGGTGCTATCTTCATACTATCGGGCAGTGTCCTGTCATTTTGCCGCGGGTCTGCCTGGCGCGCACAAGAAACGAGGCCAATATGAGCACCGCAAAAAAACCCGGCGATGGGGCCAAGAAACCACCCACGCGCCCCGACACCGGGGTCAAGAAGAACAAGTCAAAAGGCTTTATTGAGTCATCCGACTTCAAGCCCATCTGGCTGGAGACTGGCCCCCTGTCGCCTGACATGCTGCCCGAACCGCGCGAAGGCGAGAGCCAGGATCTGACCGACGAGTTCGACGCCCTGCAGGCCGCGCTGCAGCGCTACTACGGGACGGAGCCAACGGAGCCGGACGTGGCCCCCGCGAAGGCCGCCGATGCCGCGCCGGAGATAACCGTAGAGACCGCTGACGACGCCGCGGCCGATGCCCCCGCGCCGATTGTACCCATGACCGTTGAGCTTGCCGCGCCGCCGCCCCCGGTCGAGGCGGCCGAAGCCGGTGTGACCGGCGAAGCGCTGGACGAGACCGCCGCCCCGCCCGACCCACGCCACGCCGCCCCGCCGGAGTGGCTGACAGCCCTGCTGGTC
>CXWK01087101.1_pt3 | contig 25906 bp, 22 predicted proteins | sample 590851 | NCBI WGS metagenome assembly CXWK01 (sample SAMEA3498364, study PRJEB10139) | wastewater metagenome | biome: wastewater treatment plant; material: activated sludge | place: Denmark | collected 2014-08-01
CATCCTTGGCCCAGCGCGGCTAAACCGGCATCCATGCCGGTTTACCCACTGCGCAGAACCTCCTTTCGGCCTCTCGATGTGGCAAGAAAATCAAAAGCCAAAGCAGAGCAAAAGCCGAAGCGAGGCGGCCTGACAGCCGACCTGATTACAGGTGTGTCCGCGATCCCACTGTAGGAGCGAGCCTGCTCGCGAAAAACGACCTGACAACGCGATCATCCAGACAGGGCGCGTCATCGTTGACGTCCATCGCCAGCAGGCTGGCTCCCACAAGGAATTGAGGGGTATCTGCAAAAGTCAGGTCGGCTGTCAGGCCGCCTCGCTTTTGCTTTGGATTTGGGTGCCCCGTTAACCACGATGGCCGAACGCAGGTATTGCGCAGTGGGGAAACCGGTAGGACGCCGGTTTAGCCGCACTGGGCCAGGGATGGCCCATCGCGGCGACCCACGGCGCATTGTCTTCGTTACGGCATGCCGAGCCCTAGCGAGGCACCGAGTGGTGGGGCCAAGCCTTTTGCTTACTTTTTGCTGGGCCGGCACTCCGGCGTTTGAAAAAGAAGAAAAAAGGGGACAGATTTATTTTCATGATTTGTTTACATTGCTCGAATATAAATCTGTCCCCTTTTTCCCTTTTTCCTTTTCCCGAATATAAATCTGTCCCCTTTTTCCCGGTCCCCTTTTTCCCTCTTTTTCCGCTCTTTTTCCGGTTGTCCCCTTTTTCCGGTTCTGCGCAGTGGCTAAATCGGCATGGATGCCGGTTTAGCCGCGCTGGGCCAAGGATGGCCCATCGCGGCGGGCCCTGTAGGNNTTTGTCAGGTCGCCTTCGCTGGCAAGCCAGCTCCCACAGTTTGGATCGGGTACATCTGCAGGAGCTGGGTCGGCTGTCAGGCCGCCATCGCTGGCAGGCCAGCTCCCACAGTTGATCGAGTACAGCCGTGAGAGATGGGTCGGCTGTCAGGCCGCCTTCGCTGGCAAGCCTGGCTCCTACGGTTTTGGATCGGGTGCATCTGCAGGAGCCTGGTCGGCTGTCGGCCGCCGGGGCTCACTCATCCTCCCCCTCTCCCTCCGGCACCACCCTGTTCTGCGTCAGGTAGCGATCCAGGGTCTCATTCTGCGCAGGCTGGGAGTTGTCCCCCGCCACCTGCCACAAACGTCGCTCGATCCCCTGCGCCAGCATATGCCCCACCGCCGCCTCGATCGCCGACAACACACACAACTGCGCCGGTTCGTTGGTGGTGTAGCCCACCTCGGCCTCAAGCAATTTCTTGAACTCGATGAACTTGAACACGCCAGCACTACGGGCCACGGAGTAGATGGTCTTGCTGGTCATGACGTTGGACAGCACCTGCCCGCTGCGCACGTCCACTGCCCGCAGGTTCACCGTGACCTGGTCGACGCGATACTCCCGGGCAATGTCGATGCCCAGGTAGCGCGCGCCTTCGCCGCCGCTGCGTACGTTGGTGTCGTAGGCGATGATCCCGCCTTCGAGCATCATGTTCGCCGCTTGCAGCGGTGGCAGCTCACCCTGGATGTTCACCGGGGTATTGGGTTTCTTCTGCGAGGCGCGGATGATCTTGCGCTCGGTCAACAGGTTCTGCAGCCCTTCACGCTCGAGCACCACGAACCAGCCGCTGGCCTGCAAGGCGTCCATCAGCATGCTCGCCGCGCCCTGGGTGACGCTGGTGGAAAACGAGCTGGCCGGGGTCGGCTTGTATTGCCCGGTCTGGTCGCGGAAGCCGTAGACCACCGCCATCAACCGGCCCTTGGGTCGTGGCATGTTGATCAAGTCATAGTAGGTCGAGGCCCTTGGGGTCAGGGTCGGGGTTTTGGAGTCCTGCTCGGCCGGCATCGGCTCGCGCAGACTGCACCCTTGTAATGCCGCCAACATCAGCCCTAGCGCTATTATTTTTTTCATGTCCTTAACTCCCCATTGTCCCGATTCCCCTCAAGGGGCCAGTCCATTCACCTGGATTTCCGAAACTTCGCCCGTGGCCCGGTCGGTCACGTTGATCGTCAGCGCACCGGAGTCGTCGACCACGTCGACGATGAAAGCGTCCGTGGACAGGCTCCCCGTGTTGCCGGTGGAGATGTTGTCCAGCAGTTGCCCCAGCAAGCGCGATTGCAACTGGGCGCTGAAGCGCTCCAGGGCCGAGGTCCCGGCCGCCGAGGTACGATCCTTCAAGTCGGGATCGTCGTAGTCGTTCTGCGCCTGGGCGTTGTTGAGCAGCCAGGTGCCGTTCAACGGGTTGCCGCCAAACGAAGGGTTGACGGGCGTGTACACCAGTTCCGTGCCCTGGACCATGGCGCAAGCACCCAGGCCGAGCATGCATCCACCGGCGCGCTGCAAAAACGTTTTCACTTTCATAGTTCGTCCCTCTCAAGGTCCGTGGTGTCCTGCAACAAGGCTTCCAGCTTGCGCTGGACAATCTGCCCGCGTACCCAGTCGGCGGCGGCATAGGCCTCGTCCTTGAGCTCCACGGTGTTCGGCGGCAGGAAGCGCCGGTAAACCAGGCGTTGTTGAAATTCCACGGTCACCAGGCTGCCCCAGCGAGCCGAAGGTCGTTCGCGTACCACCAGGTTGAAATCCATCGGGCTGGTGGCACGCAGGCGTTCACTGAACGAGTAGTAAAATTCGTGGCCGATGTGCGAGATCGTGTCGTCGACGATGAAGCCGAGCATCTCGTCCTCTTCAGCGGCCCAGGTCACGCAGGTGCTCAACAGCAGGATCATCGCCAGGCAGAAGCGCTTCATGGCTGCAATCCCTCCGGCACTGCGGACTGGCCTTTGGCAGGGCCCGAGGTGCCATCGAGGAAGGCTTTTTCGGCCACGAATTGCCAGTCCTTGTAGCTGGCCATGCCGTTGAAGTCCGACCACTGGCTGGGGAAGTCCGCCTGCTTGAGCGGCTTGTCGGTGGACGAGCTGCTGATGCCGGTGATGCGTCCGTCGAAGCCGCGCATCAGGAACCATTCACCGCCGCCGATCGGGTCCGGGTATAGCTGGCGTATATGGTGTTTGGCGCTGGGGAAACGTTCGTCCTGCAACAGGTCGGCGAGTTCCTTGGGGTACTGGGCCAGGCCTGGCGAACTGCGGTAATAGCTGCGCAGTGCCTGGGCGTACTGGGTGCCGACCCAGAGCAATTGGCGTTCGCGATCACGCCGTGAAGCGGTGGACCACAACTCGCCGGCACTGGCCAGGCCCATGCCCATCACCATGATCAGGAACAGCACACCCAGGTAGGTGAAGCCGCCTTGTGCCGCAGGCTTACCACTCGGAATAAAGGCTGCCATCACGCGCCCTCCCTGTGGCACCACTCTTGATATCGGCGACACCGCCGGCCACGCCGTCAGGCGGTGCAACCAAGACCCAGGCGTCCTTGCGTTCGACAATCGGGTCCATCGGCGGATTGCGCAGGTAGCGCTGTTCAACCAGTTGCTCGATGGAGTCGGGATAGCGTCCGGTGTCACCGTAGTAGTGATCCAGTGCTTCGCGCATCGCCGACAGGCTCTGGCGCAAGGTGGTCTCCTTGGAGGCCTCCAGGCTGTTGAAATAGCGCGGCAAGGCGATGGTCATCAGGGTGGCGATGATTGCCATGACCACCATCAGTTCCAATAGGGTAAAACCCTTTTCCCGACGCATATGTTCACCACTCCCGGTAGGCGATGCCGTTGAGACCCTTGCCCCGGGCCTTGGAGTAGACGTCGAAGACGTCCTGGCCTTCCCGCGGGTTTTGAGCCGTACTGTCGTAGGAGCGCAGGCCCCAGCCACCTTCGTCGTCGCGCTTGACCGGTGCCAGCGGGTCATGGGGTACGCGGCGCAGGAAATAGAACTTGGCACCCTTGGCGCTGCGCACATCGCGCACCCCTTCCACCAACACCTGCAGGTTCGGCGGGTAGCCGCTGCTGTTGAGCGACTTCTCGATGTACCCGGCGTCGAAAGCACGCTTGTAGGCGTCGATGGCATCGCGGATCTGGTACAGCGCGGTACGCAGTTCCTGCTCTTTGCCCCGGCGCACCACGGTCTCGGTCAGCGGCGCGGCCATGCCGGCCAGCAGGCCGATCAACGACAGCGTCACCACGACTTCAATCAAGGTAAAACCGCGTTGCGAGGCGTTCATGATCAAGGCTTCCCAACAGTAACGGTGGTAGCGATCGGTGCGCCCATGCCATTGGCCTTGACCTCTTCAACCTCGACCTTCGAGCGATCCGGTGCCTGGATGTGCATGCTGGTTTCGGTGCCCGTGGTGAATTCCATGTCCGATGGACTCTGGTACGGCAGGTTGCGCACGATCCGCGGGGTGATCGACAACACCAGCTCGGATTTGCTCACGTCGTCCTTGTTGCTGCCGAACAGGCGGCCGAGGCCAGGAATATCGCCAAGACCGGGAATCTTGTTGCCGGTGCTGCCATGGTCGTTGCGCATCAGGCCGGCGAGAATCTGCGTTTCGCCGTCATGCAGGCGCAGGGTGGTCTGCGCGTTGCGGGTATCGACCTGGACCGGAATCGTGCCCTGGCGGGTCGGTTCCAGTGGCGTGGCGTTGCTGACTTCCAGGGCCACCTTGATCGCCACTTCGTTGTTCAAGTGCACGGTGGGCTGCACTTCCAGTTTCAGACCGACGTCCAGGTAAGTCACGCTTTCGGTGATCACCGGTCCCTGGGTCGACGGCACCGAAGTGGCGCTGATGATCGGCACACGCTGGCCGATGTGGATGCGTGCCTGTTCGCGGTTGCTGACGCGGATCACCGGGCTGGCGAGGGTATTGATGTCCTTGTCCTGGGCATTGATCTTGGCCTGTGGCGAGGGCTGGATAGTGATCCGGCTGGAGTTGATGCCTTTGAGCTGGTCGAGAACGCTGACCGCCGAACCGTCGCTGTTGATCACCCCAAAGGTGTTCGGCCATTGCAGGCCAAGGTCGAGAATCCGTTGGGTGGCGACTTCCATCACTTCCACTTCCAGCACCACTTCGGGGTTGGACTGATCCTGTGATTGCAGGAGCTTCTCGGCCATGCGCACGGCATCGCCGGTGTCGCGCATGGTCAGGGTGTTGAGGCGTTCGTCGACGAACACGTCGCGGGTCTTGAGCATGGTCTTGACCATGTTCAGCGCGGTATTGGCATCGATGCTGGTCAGGTAGAAAGTGCGCATCACCAGCTCCTGGTAATCCTTGAGCTTCTGCGGCGAGTCCGGGTAGATCAGCAGGGTGTTTTCGTTCACCACTTTCTGGTGCAACTGGTTCTGTTGCAGCAGCAGTGCCACGGCGTCTTCGATGCGCACGTCGCGCACGAAGATGGTGGCTTTCATGTCCGGGCGCAGGTCCTTGTCGAAGATGAAGTTCAGGCCGGCGACCTGGGACAGCACTTCGAAGATGGTCTTGAGATTGGCGTCGCGAAATTCCAGGGTTACCGGCTTGTCCAGCTTGGTGCGCAGTTGCGGATAGGCCACCACGTTGCGGCTCTGCACCAGGCGGATATTGCCTTGCAGTTCCAGGGCGCCTTCGTTGTTGGGGTCCAGTTCGAGAATCTGCCTGACCTGACGCTCGGCGCCGTAGATGTCGCCACGGCGCAGGTCGCCACGGGCCAGTTCAAGTTTTTCATCGAGGTTGCGCATGTGTTCGAGCTGACGCATGGCGTCCTGGGCGCGGCGGTTGTTCGGTTCGATGGTCAACACCCGGCTGTACCCCATGCGAGCGGACGCGAAATCACGCTGGGTGCGATCCATGTCGGCCTGGGTCAGCAGCGCCGTGATCGCACGGGCACGAGCGCTATTGAGGGTAATGTGCAGTTCGGTGTCGCGAGGGTTTTCCCGCAGGCCCTCCTCGATCCGGGCCAGGCCGGCTTCGTACTGGCCCTGTTCGATCAGCTCAGAGGCTTCTTCCTTGGCCACCTGCGCCGAGCTGCAGGCAGCCAGCCCTGCACAGAGGCAGAGGCTCATCAGCAAACGGGACTTGTTCATTGCGCGCTCCCCACAGACAAGGTCTGGGACAAATGCAGAGGCAAATAGACCAGGCTCAGTTCCAGATCGGAAATGCCCTCGATCTTCCATGTTTCGTCAATCACATCCCCTTTACGCACGACGTAGATCTTTTCGCCGTTTTGCAAAAACACTTGCAGGTCGGTGCGATCGTCCATCCGGCCGATGAACTGGAACGGCATGGGCGGTGCAGTGGGGACCTGCACCACCGGTGCAACGTTGACCGGTTGTTCGGTGACGCTGGCCAGGGTGGGTGCGGCCTTCCAGCTGCGCGCGGCGAACAGGTCGCCCGCAGGGCTCAGGTCCTTGATCGCCACGGGCGCAGCAGAGGCCTGCGCGGCTGGCAAGGCGCCGCGTTGCTTGCCTTTGACGGGCGTGGCCACAGCGGCCACTTCGACGTCACTGTCGTCAGCCTGTTTTAAGTATTCGGGCACCCAGGTCAGCGCCGCGGCCACGCCGAGGAACGCAACCCAACCCACTGCACGTTTGTTGTTCATCATGACCTCGACAGGTAAAGGGTCATGCGGATCCGCCCGTTCAGGTCGGTGTCGGCGATCTTCTTGCGCGAAAGCTCCAGGTCCTCCACCACCACCGCCGGCAACTGGCCGAGCAAGGCATGCATGAAGCGCCGCAGTTGCGGGTAGCTGCCCCGCACCGGCAACAGGATCTGATAGCGCGCCAGGTGGGTCTTGGGATCGATGCCCAGCGAGTATTCGCCCCTGGACAGGGTGATGCGTTCCTGGGCGGCCAGCGCGTAGATCTTGTCGATGGCGACGGTGGCCTGGGGCTGGGTTGGCAATTTGCTGCGGAAGTCATCGAGCTGGCGTTGTGGCACGACCGGAGCGGCGATCGAGCCCTCCTCGACCTTGGCCAGGTACTCGCGGGCGTCCTGGGTCTGCTGGCTCAGGTGCTGCAGCGCCTGCCAGTCCGGCAACAAGCCGAACAGGCCGTAGGCCAGCGCCAGCACCAGCAGGGCCAGCCCTGCCAGGCCCGGCACGCCGAGGCTTTGCAGGTATTCGTGGACGATCAATCTAGGGATTTGCATCGCCAATCTCCCAGGTAGCCGACAAGTTGAATTGCACCGGGTGCTCCGGCACGTTGGCGACGATTTCGTGGCTGAGCAACGACACGTCGGAAAGCTCGTCGCAGGCTTCGAGGCGGCGGTGGAAGTCGAGCATGGCGTCCAGGTCGCGTGCCTCGGCGCTGATCCGCACCTGGCCCTTGCGGGCATCCGGGGTCAGGGTCAGCAAGGCAATGTTGTCGCGCGGCATGGCTTCCAGGGTGGCGAACAGGCGCTCCCAAGGGCGGCGCAACTGCTGCGAGACCTTGCGCATCTCGGCCAGGTTCTGCGCCTGCTCGCGGGTTTCGGCCGGGGTCAGGCTGACCTTGCTGCCGGTGTCGCCAGTAAGTACCCGTTGCGTGGTTTGCAGGTGACCTTGCTGTTGTTCGGCCTCCCCACTTACCTGTTGTTGGATGACGATGCAGGTCAGCGCCAGCACCACGCCACCGACCAGCAGGCTCCAGCCCAGGGGACTGGAGCGGCGGCGCGGCTGAAAGTCGAGCATCAGGGGGCGCATGTCAGGCCACCGTCCGGGACATGACGTACAGGCTGTCGCGTACGCTGGTCCGGCCTTCTTCGAGGGTGCGCAGCTGTACGCCTGGCACTTCAGGGTGCGAGTCGATACGCGCTGGCGCATGCAGGTAGATGTTCAGTGGCCGCTCACTGATGGACGCCTGCAATTGGCATTCGCGACCGACCAGCGCGCTCAGTGCCGCATCGCTGTCGCTGCTGCCCACCGAGCGCACTGCCGTCCAGCGACCTTCGCGCGCCAGCAGCATCACACTGCGCACCGGTTCTGCGACCACGAACAGGAAGTCGCCGGCGTCGAAGCTTTTGTCGAAGTGGTTGAACGCCGCCATCAGGTACGGTTGCACCGAACGCAGGCGCAAGCCACGGCCACTGACCAGGGCACGCAGGCGTTCGATCAGGTCTTGCGGCAGCGCGCTGGCGATCCGGTCGTAGCCGGCGGGTTCGGCCGACAGCACCAGGCTCCAGGGTTGGTTGGCTGCCCCGTAGAGGTCTTCGAAGCACAGCTGGGCAAACCCGCGCAGTTCGTCGGGGCTGCTGATCTGCTCGCTCCAGGGCACCAGGCAAAACCGGCTGAAGTGGCCGGAGACCACCACAGTCAACTCGGCACCGGCGCGGGCATGTTCGCCCAGCAGGCGGTCGAGGGTTTCCAGGGCGACCGTCCAGGCCATGAACCCTTCATCGATGAAGCCGACGCTGCCCAGCCACAGGGTGTCGCCACCCTGGCGCTGACCGAGGCCGACACCACTGGCGCCGAGCACGGCGACATAACGCTCACGAGATAAAAGTGACACGATTGATCTCCTCGAGAGTGGTACGCCCTTGTTGCACCAGTTCCAGCGCCGATTCGCGCAGCAGGCGCAAACCGCGTTTGCAGGCGTGGGCCTTGATTTTCGAAATGGGTTGGCGCTCGACGATCATTTGCCGCAGCTCGTCGTCCAGGTGCAGCAGCTCGGCAATCGCACTGCGTCCGCGGTAGCCGGTGCCACGGCAATGACCGCAACCCTTGCCATGGACGAAGTGGTAGTGCGCGACCTGTTGCGGGTCGAGGCCCGAGCTTTGCAGCTCTTCTTCGGTCGGTGCGTAGGGCGTGCTGCAAGCGCTGCACACCAGGCGGATCAGACGCTGGGCCAGCACCGCATTGAGCGCGGAGACCAGGCTGTAGGGGTCGATTTCCATCTGGGTGAAGCGGCCGATCACGTCGAACACGTTGTTGGCGTGGATAGTGGTGAACACCAGGTGCCCGGTGAGTGCCGATTGCACGGCGATCTGCGCGGTGTCGGGGTCGCGGATCTCGCCGACCATGATCTTGTCCGGGTCGTGGCGCAGGATCGAGCGCAGGCCGCGGGCGAAGGTCAGGCCTTTCTTTTCGTTGACCGGGATCTGCAGTACGCCGGGCAGCTGGTACTCCACCGGGTCTTCGATGGTGATGATCTTGTCCACGCCGTGGTTGATCTCGGTGATCATCGCGTACAGCGTGGTGGTCTTGCCGCTGCCGGTGGGGCCGGTGACCAGCACCATGCCGTAGGGTTCGGCAGCCAGGCGGCGCAGTTGACGCAGGGTTTCCTCTTCAAAGCCCAGGGCCTGCAGCTGCACGCCGCAGACCTTGTCGGCCAGGTCCTGCTTGTCGAGCACCCGCAGCACAGCGTCCTCGCCGAAAATGCTCGGCATGATCGACACCCGGAAGTCGATCTGCCGGCCGCTGATGCCGATCTTGAAGCGACCGTCCTGGGGCACGCGTTTTTCGCCGATGTCCAGTTCGGCCATGACCTTGACCCGGGAAATCACCTGTTCGGCGAACTCGCTGCCCTGGATCTTGCTGATGTTGTTGAGCACGCCATCGATGCGGTACTTGATCACCAGGCCGCTGCCGGTGGTGCCCAGGTGGATATCGCTGGCGTGCATTTTCAGTGCGTCGTAGAGGGTCGAGTTGACCAGCTTGACCACCACGCTCGAGTCTTCGCTGATGCTGGTCAGGGACAGGCTTTGCAGGGTGTCGATCTCGGTATTGCCGTCGGCCTGGGCGTTGAGCGATTCCACCGCGTGGAAGCTCTCTTCGTGGCGTGCCAGGTAGGCTTTCAGGTCGTCGGCATGCACCAGGTACAGCGGCGCGCCGTGCAGGCAGTCGTCGATCCAGGCCAGGCGAGCGCTGTCGAAGGGGTCGGCAAACACGCCGATGACCGCATCGTCGTGACGCAGCAGGATGAATTCGCGCTTGAGGCATTGGGCCAGGGTGACCCGGTCGAACACCGGGGTGGCTTGAAACAGGCTGTCGGTGTCGAGCACCGGGTAGTGCAGGGTCGCGCCCAGGCACTGGATAAAGGGCATGGGAGCCAGTTCGCAGAGCGCCCCGAGGGCTTCGAGCATGCGTTCGCCGGAACTGCCAGCCCGGGAGCGAGCCTGGGCCAATTGCTCACTGGTGAATCGAGTCGGTACACAATCGCGCGTTGGCACATCGACGACAAGGGAAAGACGGTCCATGGCTTGCTCTCCAACACCCGGGGCTTAGAGCCCTGTCGGCGCGGCGAGCAATTGCGGCGGATGCCGTAACCTCTTGTCGCGCCATTACTCCCCGGTGAGCAATCGTTCGTCGTCTGGCGCTGTGGAGGCCGTGTTACTTCGTCGGCGATCTGCAAGCACCCAACTACCGTCGTACAACTGCAGCGGGAAACTCTCGTTCCTGCTCTGGCGTCGTTCGACAAAGCCTTCGCTACTGCTCACACCCGCTTTGGGTTCGCGCTGGCGCCCCAGAAGGTCAAGTACTGCACGCGCCAGTTCCGCCAACGGAAACGGTTTGAACAGGATATGGCTGACTCCCAGTTGCCGGGCCCTTTCGCAAACCTCTGCGGTGGGGTGCCCCGTGATCAGCACAAAATGACACTTCCTGTTCTGGCGGACGGCATCGAGCACCTCAAAGCCTTCCATATCGGGCAAGCGGTAATCGAACACCATCACATCGGGTGCGAAATCGTCAGCTTCTACGATTCCTTGCGCACCGTCGTGAGCAATCCGGACTTCCAGCGCTTGCGCCTGCAGGTAACCCTGGAGGTTTTCCGCCAGCAGCTGTTCGTCATCGACAACCAGTACTTTGTTTAACAAGGTGGACTCCTTGAAACCGCAGATCCGAGTTCCGAACCTGGTGGAGTGCGCGTCCTTGATAGGACTAACGCACACTTCATGCCAGGCTGAGAGCCGGTAATTTTATGTATTCATGTCCTTGAATTTAAAAGCAATGCCTTTGCGTCCACATGCCCCACCCCCCAAAAGCGGGGAAAAGCGAACGGATGTGTATCGACGCTTTCCCCCACTGTTGGGGAAAGCTCATTCGTCGTCAATGCGTTCGATTCGATTGCTTGCGCGCAGCTGAGCCAGCGCCTGTAGACGTGCCTGGACCTGTTTCTGTCGGGTAAGGTAGACCCGAACCATTTCAAGTCCCTGCTCTTCTGGGACATCGGCAGCCTCCAATCGGTTCTGCAGCAAGATCAAATGCCAGCCAACCGTCGTGCGCACCGGCTCGCTGATGGCCCCTGGCTTGAGGGCAAAAGCCGCCGCTTCGAACTCCGGCAGCATGCGCCCACGGGTGAAGTAACCCAGATCGCCGCCGGCACTGGCCGAAGCGTCTTCGGAACCGCTACGGGCCACACTGGCAAAATCGGCGCCCTGATCAATCGAGGTACGCATTGCCTGCAATCGTAGTCTCGCGGCTTCGACTGTGGAAGCATCCGCACCCTGAGGGACTTTGATCAGGATATGCCTGACCTGGATTTCCTCGGGCCGATTCATCTCGGCGCGGTGTTCCTCATAAAACGCCCGCACCTGTGTTTCGTCCGGCTGTTGCGCCCTGGTGAGTTCGGCAAACATCTGCTGCGCCGCCAGGTCACGACGGGTGTACTCGATGTAGGCGGCCTCATCGAAACCGGCGTCTTCGAGGCGCCGGGCGAACACCTGTGCGCCCCCCATGGCCTGGCGGGTCCGGGCCACCTGGTCTTGCACCGTGGCATCGCTGACCACCACCCCGCGCTTGACCGCTTCCTGCCAGAGCAGCTCCTTGTCGATCAGGGCGTCCAGCGCCGCCTTGCGCAGCTGTTTGTAGGCGCTGGGACTGCGAATGCTGGCGACCGCCCGGCCCTGATCCTCCAGATATTCGGCGAAATAGCGCTCCAGGCGCAGCTGGGAAATTTCCTCGCCATTGACCCTTGCTACCGCCGGGCCATTACTGGAAAACGCAGCGGGCACCCATAGGATCAATAGCACCAGCACAGTCATGAGTTTCATGTTCGGCCTCCGGATCAGGGCATGGCGGCAATAGGTTTGTAGGGGGCGACCAGATAGAAGCGCTGGTCTGGCAGGTCCACGGTGACCACATGGGCGCCGTTCAGGCCCAGGCGTCGACCCGGCCCGAAACTGATCAGCGGGGTCAGGCCGGTGTCGAAGTCATGCAGGCCTTCCAGGGCACTGATCAGTTTTTCCCGGCTGGCATCGCGTCCCGCCTGTTTCATGCCCTCGCTGAGCAACAGCATTGAACTGTAGGCACCGACCTGCAGCACCGCGTGTTCGCCACCGAGCCTCTGGCGCTCGCGCAGCTGCATCAGGGCGATGCGCCCGGTCATCGTCCAGTCGCTTGGCACGAACGGATACGCCAGGAACACCCGTCGGGAAAAATCACTGGGCACCTGCAGCAGATCCCCTGCCACCTGATTCGAGGCGGCGAACAGGTACGGCACCTGCCCCGCGGTCTGCAGCCGCTCGGCCAGGCGACTGAAACCACCACTGCTGCCCATGTAGAACACCGAGCGCGAGCCCAGTGGCAACTCGTCCTGCGCCGACTCGTAGGGTTGCAGGCGCACTTTCTGCCAGTCGTTGTCCTGCAAGTACTGGGCAAGTTTCTCGGCCGCCAGGCGTTGGCCAGGTTCGTTCGGATAGGCAATCAACGTCGGGCCTTGCAGCACGCGCAGACTGGTGGCGGCATAGTTGGCCAGCGCGATCATCTGTTCGCGCAGCCCCGGCAACGGTTCGAAAATCTGCCGGCTGGCCTGGGCCGTACCTTGCAATGACAGCGCCCCGATCAGGGGCACGCCGGCCTGTTCCAGACGCGGCGCCAGTTCGGCACCCAGCGCCGGCACCAGCGGTGCGACCAGCGCGAAAACCTGTTCCTGCTCGATCAACTGGTCCAGCGCCTGCTCGGCGCTGGCACGGTCGGGACCGGGATCCATGATGGTCAGGCGCAACTGCCGGCCATGAATCCCCCCCGCTTCGTTGATCCGCGCCACGCTGCCCCTGAGCACCGCCGCCACGGTGAGGCCCTCTTCGCCCAGCGACCCGCTGCTCGGCAGCAAGGTGCCCAGGTGCAGGCTGTCGGGGCTCAGGCCCGGATCGCGCTCATCGGCCAGGCGCTTGAGGTAGGCCGTCAGGTTGCGCTGATCGGTCATCGACAGCACGAACCGCGGCATCGCCGCGTCCAGCCGGTTGTTGCCCGGATCGCGTCCCTCCTGGACCGCACGGGCCAAAGTGCCCTCGGTATAGGCCGGGTAGGCACGCCCGTTGACCTGCTGTTGACCGTAGATACTGGTCAGCCGCGACCAGCTCAAATCCGGCGGGCGCACCCCGCCTTCCGGGCGGCCGAGGCCATCGCTGCCGTGGCAGTTGGCGCACGGCAGGCTGGTGGCCGGCAGCAGCATGCCCGCTGCCCCGATCCGGGCCATGATCGGCTCACCACTGGCCGATAATCCCTCGCGGTACAGCCGTTTGCCGGCGCTTTCACTGGGCGTCAGCGTCAACGCCTGGGTGTTCAGGCTGATGCCACCGAGAAGAAGCAGGCTGAGGATCAGGGCGTTTTTCATGGCCCGGACTCAGCGACCGGCCACGGGCATTGCCAGCAGCTGCAAGCGCTGGGCAATGGCGGCGGCCGGGGCATCGGGGCGGATCTTGCTCCAGCGCTTGTTCGCCACGTCACCGACGATCAACTGGGTGGAGTGCTGCTCGGGGGACGGTATGACTTGGCCAATGCGCCCAAGGACCAGGTCCATCTGCGCTTTGTCGCCGGTAAGAAAAAGCCAGTGGGGCTCATCGACGCCCTGCTTCAAGGTGTAAGCCTTGAGTACCGCCGGGGTGTCCCGCAGCGGATCACTGGTAAGGGAGATAAAGGTGATGCCGTCCGCCTTGTCGCCAAGCACTTCGCGCACTTGCTTGAGCTTCTGGGTGATCAACGGGCAGGCGTCCGTGCAACTGGTGAAAATCACATTGAGCAGCACCACGCGGTTGTGCAGCGCGTCGCTGTAGAAACGCAGGGTATTGCCGTTCTGGTCCTGCAACGGCGTGTCGGTGAACCAGGTCCTGGCATCGCGGGTGCCACCGGCCGGTTGCGCGGTGGCGGCCACCGTGTCGGAGGCCGGCGCCGCTTGTTCATGCCCTTCATGGGCCAAGGCCAAGGAGCTGGCGAGGCAGGCGCAGAGGCTCAGGGCGATCCAGTCGAGAAGTCTCATGGCTGATGCTCCATGGCGATGGCGGTGTGTTTGGCGTGGGCGTTGCGTTCACCGCTGAGCTTCTCCACTTGGCGGGTCAAGATGCTCGGGTCGGTGAAGCCGTAGTAGCGGGTCCAGTGGCGGCTATTGCCATCCCCGACGAGGATCAGCGGCGCATGATTCTTGAAGTCGCCACTGAAACTGCCCAGGCCCTTGAGGGTTTCGTTGACCGACTGCGTGGAGCCGGTCAGCCAGCTCCAGCCCGGACCGTTCTGGAAGGAGCGGGCATAATCGTTGAGGCGCTTGGCGTCATCGCGCTGCGGATCGATGCTGATCGACACCAGCTGCACTTCGGTGCCGATCCGTGCCCCCAGCTGTTTCTGCACCTTACCCATGATCGAGGACACCACCGGGCAGACCGTGGTGCAACTGGTGTAGATAAAGCTCATGACCACGATCTTGTCGGCCACCAGGTCTTTTTCCAGGCGCACGGTCTTGCCGTTCTGGTCCACCAGCGCGACGTCGGCGAACTTGACCTGAGCGGTCTCGGAACTGGTGCTTTTGGCGGCCATGTTGTGGCCAGCATGTTCATCGGCCGAATGGGCCAGGGCCTGGCCGATACTGGCAGTCAACAGGCAGAGCGTCAGCAGTCCGTGATGTGCGAGTCGGTTCATGTCGATGTCCTCTTCAATGAGCAATGCCGGGGGTCACCCGAACGCTGGCAAACGTCTGGTCGTCGAAATTCGCGCCCAGGGACGCCGCACGCACGTGCAGGTACCAGGCGCCTTGCTGGTCAAGGGTGACCGGGGCTTCGTAGATGCCATTGCCGACGTCCAGTGCCGCGACGTACTGGGGCCGTGAACTGGGCGCCAGGAAGTAGCGCACCTGCACGTCCTTGACCCCGCTGCGCTGGACCTTCTGTTTGCCCTGGACGATGCGAAAGCGCACGACATAAGGGCTACCCAGGGCGGCCGTGGTTTTGTCGAGCATGAACTCGACTTTGGGGATGCCGGCGACGGGGCCCAGGCTTGCGTTCGGCTCAACCACGGCGCTGAAGCAATGGATGATGTTGGGCTGGTTGAGCAGGAACGCCACGTCGAAGCGCCCCGCCGCCGGCAACTTAATCCGCGCGCTGTACAGCCCCGGTTCGACTTCGCGCAGGCTGCGGTCGATGACCAGCGCCGCCCGGGCCACTTGCCCGCGATTGGGGTAGCCGGACATCGGCGCGTTCATGCCTTCGGCGTAGAAGTAGGTGGTGTTGTCCACCGGGTTGACCACAAATCNNNNTGTTGCGGCCCGGCTTCAAAGCCCTGGCTGATCGGCTTGCGGCCCTCACCGAGGGACGCCAGGTTGATCATCGTGACCTTGGGCGAGGCCAGTCCGCGCACGTACGCATAGGCCTTGGTGAACACCACTTGATAGGGTTCGGCGGACACGTCCAGTTCATGGATCAGCGAATCGGTGGCGGCGTCGATCACCGCGGCCTGGTTCTCCAGGGTATTGAGCACGATGCCGAAACGGCCGTCGGCGCTGAAACCCATCGGGCCGAGGCCCTGCTTGATCTTGATCACCCGCCGCACCGACTGGTTCGCCGCGTCGACCACGGTCACCGTGCCGTCCTTGCCATCGGCCACATAGGCCGCGCCGGACAGTGGCGAGTACACCACCGACAGCGGGTGCGAGCCGGTCTTGAGCTGCTTGGCGATGGTCAAGGTGGCGACATCGATGATGCTCAGGGTGCCGTCGTCGCGGTTGGTGACAAAGGCGAAGCGGCTGTCCTTGCTGAAGGCGATTTCGTGGTGGCCACTGCCAGTTGCCAGGTGCTTGAGGGTCTTGAGGCTGGCGGTGTCGATCACCGTGATCCCGGAGAGCTCGGCCGACGGGGCATTGTTGCCGACCCACAGCAGGCGCTCGTCCGGTTGCAAGGCCACGCGCACCGGATTGCTGCCCGCGGCCACCGAGTCGAGCAGCTTGAATTGCTCACTGTCGATCACCGCGACTTCGCCCGCCGTGGGCATCGACACGAACACCCGTTTGTTGTCCCTGGGGGTGACAAAATCCATCGGCGGTTGCTTGATATCGATGCGGGTCATAGTGCTGGTGATGCCGCCCACCGAGACCGAGGGGTCGACCACCGAGACGCTGGCATCGCGGTTCATCACCATCAGGAAGTAGCTGTTGAGGTCGAGCAGCGGCCGTGCGCCGATACTTGATTTAAGGAACACCCCGACCCGCGCCTTGCAGCTCTGCTCGCGGCCCTGGGCCTGGTCAGCGGCGACGGTCTCTGGGTCGATCCAGGCGCCGGGGGCAACGCCCGCCAGCGGTTGGCCCGACGCCTTGTCGGTGACGTTGAAACGCACATCGGCAAATTCACCCTCGCGCAACACGCCGTCTGCAGCCAGCGGCCGCACTTCGAGGGCCACCGACACGCCGTCACGTTCAAGCGTCTGGCCGGTCCAGGTGTCGGGCAGCGCGATGTCGCCAATCAGGGTCGGTGGCGACGTGCGCCACACCCCGAGCCAGATCAGCGCAACCCCGACGATGAGGGCTACGCTGGCGATTTTGATGGTCCTGTTCATGTCACATCTCCCCTTCAGATCTATGCCTGCTTCACCGCGTCCCCCTGTGGGAGCGAGCCTGCTCGCGAAGAGGCCAGCACATCCAGCATTGATGTGTCTGACACTCCGCCTTCGCGAGCAGGCTCGCTCCCACAGGTATTGCGTTGTTTCCCGCCCTACGGCGCCGGCTCCGGATCGTTGGTCACCCGCAACAGCCCCCACAACCCGGAGGTATTGCCGTAGGCGCCGTAGTCGCGGAACAGGTAGTCACCCGGTATCGCGTTGACACCCCCGGCGCTCGGCAGCATGAAGCTGAAGTGCGCTGCCGGCAGGACGCTCTCGCGGGCGCCGATGTACATCGACATCGGGTTGTAGCCGAACCGCACCGAACCCACCCCTGGCGTACCCATCGGATAACCACCGGTATCGCTCTTCTCTGGCTGGAACGGGTTGGTCGACCAGACGTGACCGTCAAGCTGGAAGATGGTGCCGCGACTGCCCCCGGTAGGCATCAGGATGTGCGTGCGGAACGGTTGTCCCGGTCTGGCGTACAGCACTGGCGTTTGTGGGTCACCGCCCACCAGCGCGTTGCTGTAGGCCATGTGTGCATTCACCATGTCGCCGTAGCCCGCGCCGTCGGCACGGCCGAACGGTGCATCCGGGGCCAGGCCGAAGCGGTACCACATCGGTTCGGTCTTGTAGTTGATGGCCATGCTGGAGTTGTCCTGCGGATCGTTCGGCACGCCGAACCCTTCCGCCGCAATCCCTTCCACCGGCCGACCATTGGCCCAGCGAATGTTCAAGGCTTTCTGCCAGACCATCGCAAAGTCGCGGTAGCTGGTTTGCCCAGGTGCGGTGACGGTGGCATTGACCTTGCGCGTGTCTTCCACCCAGGTGGCGCCCACCGGCAGGATGCTCATCGCCCCGGCCAGGCCCTTTTGCGACTGCTTGATCACGTCCGCCGGGGTGATGTTCAAGCCGCCGAACTCGATCGCCGTGGCATTGATGTTGTCGACATTGCGGCCCAGTTGAGTGATCGGTTTGCCTTCACGCTCCAGGTGGCCGGCGTAGTATTGGTAGGTACGGGTCGGGTAGGCCCCGCTGCTGCCGACACGCGGTGGCACGGTCTGGGTCGGGTTGGCGCCGACGTTGGTGCCGTCGGATTTGGTGATGTCGTACGCCAGCAGTTGCGCGTGCAGCCCCACGTGGCTCGACGGCCGCATCAGGTTGTTGCTGAAGGTGGTCGAACCGCTGCCGCTGTTACGATCGCGTTTGACCATGCCTTGCATCACCGCTGTCTGGGTCAGGTCCGGCATGACGCTGGGCAGCCGGTTTTCCAGGGTGATGTTGATGCAATCACCAGCCGCTGCGCGCAGCACCAGCGGTTCGACAGGCACACCGGGCTTGAGCTTGCCGGTGGTTGGGTCGAGGTCGGCCTTGCGCACATACAGGATTGCGGTCGGGTCATGCAGCGGCCCGCTTTGCCCACCAATGGTGATGGTTTCACCGTCTTCAGGGTCGGTGACGGTGACCTGGGGAATGCTCACAGTCCGCGAGTTGAACACCAGGGTGCCACCGGCTGGATTCAGCGGCCCGCCCACATGCTGTCCAAGCCCCGCCGGATCACCAATGGTCAGGCCGAGCGGATTGGTCAGAATGTCGTTGGCCAGCGCCGCGACCACTTCATAATTGCGTTGCGGAGTCGGCCGGGTGCCGATGCCATTGGGGTTGGCGCCATACCTTGGGCAAACGCCGTCGAAGGCCACGGTGTTGCGCATCCCCGTCGGCTTCGGATTGGTCGGCAAGGCAAACAGATCGTTGCGCTGGGTGGTGTAGTTGCGCATCACACCCCAGATCCCGCTCCAGTAGCCTTCAATCGAAGCGTCCATCGAGTACAGGTAATCCCCAGTGGTCGCAGCCGAACTGGACAGCATCGAGACCGGCGCAACGAAGCCCATCTGCTCGGAGATGCCGATCATCTGCGACGCGCGCCAGCCGGAGTTGGAGCTGTTGCCGAAACCGGAACCACTTTGCAGCCACTTCACACCGTGCAGGGTGACGTTATGCTCCTCTTCGTGTCCGCCGGCATGCACCCGCAGCCGCACATTGTCGCCGGTGTAGGTACGCAGCATCGGGGTGAACGGATCGCCAGGTTCGGCGCCGCCCTTGTTGATGTGCGGCGGGAACAGCGTGGTGCCGCCGGTGGGGCCGGTGGCCGAGGTGATCAGGTTCGGCGCCAGGTTCATCGCCGGGATCGCACGGTCGGTACGGCTTTGCATGGCGTACGCCAGGTCGCCGCCGAGGCCGTCGGCCTGCATGCCGCGCTTGCCGTCCGGGCCGACCTTGTTCGGGTCGTATACCCGCAGGGCCAGCGGTTCGTTACGGTAGTTGACGACGAACATGCCAGGGTCATCGACCGAGATGGCTTGCGGGCATGGCCGGCTCGGGCAACCCGGAAGTATCCCGCCCTGCACTTCGATAATACCGTCCAACAGGGTACTGGCGTTGTTGCGCACTGGTGGGTTGATCGCGTAGCGGAAGCTGTCGGCGGTGGCCGGGAAGCTTTGCGCATCGGGTTTACCGTCAGGTCCGGCGCCCACGTACACGCCGGCTTCGTAGGCGTGCTGGAAGTCGCTGTATTCGAGGAAGAACTCACGAAAACTGTCGTTCTTGCCGTCGCCATCGATGTCACCGGTAGAAATCACCGCTTGCCACGAAGTCGGCCCGCCGTCCTGGCGCCCGCCGCTGTACAACGGCTCGCCGGTTTCGGCGTGGAACCAGGTGGAACCGGCAGGTTCGGCCAGCACGGTGGCGTACAGGCCAATCTGTTGGTGCGTCGATGGGCCGAGGTGGTCGTGGGTAAAGATGGTGCCCAGGCCACGGTCGACGCCTTTGGCGTTGACCACAGGGTCGACGAACCAGCGCTGCATCGCCGTACGTGCGCCCACCCAATCGGCCCGTCCAAATTGGCCGAAGTACGGGTGGTTCTTGGCTTTCGGGCAAGCCGGCGTGCCATCACGCGGGTCGCTGCCCTGGCACTGGTTGAACTCGCGGATGGCCTGGATGCGTTCTTGCACCGCGCCTGGAGAGAGTACGCCGTCTTCGTAGTTCCAGCCGTTGGACGAGCCATCGGCAGCCACCAGGTCCCACTTCGGCAGGTGAATGTGCTGGCCGATCACGTCGGTCGGCGTGCGCACCTGATAGTCGTCCATCTCATAGGTGGCCGGCACCAGGTTGGTTTGCTGGTACTGCACGCAGTCGAAGGTGTTCATGCGCATCACCAAAGGTTCTGGCGGACGCTGCTTGGTGATCACCGGCCAGGCGTCTTCCCAGAGCGCCAGGATGCGCGCTTGCGGGAAGTGGTAGCCAACCTTGTTGTACACCGCGTCGAACTGGATGTTGGCCGCTTTGTAGATGCGCGGACGGTCGGCGGTGAAGCTCGAGGAGCCGATGAAAGACATGCCGTCGAGCCGCTCGCCGCTGTTGAATTCACCGGTGCCGGCGCTGCTGCTCAGGCGTTTCTGGCGGTCGTCCATGCACGGCTCGTAGAACGGCGCACCGGCCATCGGCAAGGCACCGTTGGTGCGGAAGGCCCGTGCCACGATTTGATTGCCCGGCAGCAGGGCGAAGCTTGGGTGGTCCTTCTTGGCGTGGAATGCCATGGCCGCCTGCTCGACTTCGGTGCCCTCTTCAGGCAGGTAAATCGGCTTGGCGCGCGTCACCGTCTTGGAGAAATCCAGCGACGTGGTAATGGTCTCGGCCTCGCCACCGGCAGACACGCCGTCCAGCGCATGGCGCCCCAAACCACCGTCCCAGCCACCGGACTGCGCCGGGTCAAGGTTGGCCCACAAGGCTTTGCCCGTCGATTTCAAGGCCTGCGCCGTGGCGGCGTCGAGCATGTCCAGCGGCGGAGTCGGCGGGCGTTGGCCGACCGAGCTTTCCATGCCGCCGATCCAGAATGGATAGCCAGGGTTTTTCAGCGTGCCATCGGCGTTGCGGTTGGCTTCGCTGCGATCCACCAGCGCCAGGGAACCGATGGCCTGTGCGCCACCGCTGCCGCCATGGTGCTCGCCGTCATCGTCGTCTTCTTCATCGTCGTCATCGTCGTTTGCGGCCACCAGGGTCTGGCCGATTTTCGGTACGACCGCAACTTTGCCGGGCATCGGTGCCATGGCTTTGCCGGGCAGCGGCACCACCGCCGGAATCGGCGTGCCGGCAACGATTTCGCCATCGGGCAAGGCGCGCGCGTCAGCAGCGGGTTTACCGCTGCGCAGGGCATAAGGCTCGCTGTGGAAACCGTCGGAGCCTTGTTGCGAGACTTCAAGCTTGGTGCCTTCTTCAAACACGTCGTGCACCCGCCACATGGCCCACATGCCCTGGGCGAAGTGCGGGTAAAAGTGGCAGTGATAGATCGCATCGCCCGCTACACGGTTGCGGTTGCCCGAACCGCCGTTGGCAATTTCATAGGTGTAGCCTGCACCCGCGCCGATGCCCTGGGCGTCCACATAGTCGGAATTGTCATCGTTGGGGTTGAACAGCCACTGATGCCCGTGCAGGTGGAAGATGTGCTGTTCATGGCCGTTGTGGGTGTTGCGGAACTTGACGAAGTCACCGATATAGCTGTGGCTGACGTTGGACGGCTCTGATGGATACAGCGCCATGGTCGCCTTGACGCCCACCTGATCGGCGTTCGGTGTCTGGCCGGGGGTAATGCCTTCCAGGCCGGCGTTAGCCGGTACGTCCACCAGCATCGCCACGTCGCCGACGGTGTGGGAACTAAGGAAGAACTCTTCGTAGGCGCAGGACAGGCAATCGTGCATCGGGCCTACGCCGAGACGGTTGGCCACGACTTCTGCACCCATGCCGCCAGAGCCGTAGTTGATCATGAACGAATCGCGGGTCGGCTCCAGCACATGGGCCATCACTGGGTCAGCCCAGTAAGCCGGGAAGGCCTGGGTCGCGGCGGTTTCATCCTGGAACTGCGAGGCGAAATCGCGGAATGGCTCCAGTCGATTGGGAAGCGCCGGGTTGCGTTTGCCCATGGCTTCCAGCGGATAGGTCGAGGGCGGGAAGCTGCCATCGGCGTTGCTGCCCATGACGATCGCGTCACTCTCGCTGGAAATGATTTCATTGCCGTCGACCATATTGATGATCGGCGTGCCGGCCTTGCCTTCACGGATCCACGGCTCGCGCTGCGGGTAACGCGCCTGGTAATCGACGATCGGCTGACCGGCCGGGGTGCGGCCGGTGGTCGCCAGGCGCATTTCTTCTTCGGTCACGGTGTTGCGGTAAGTGCGCCCACCCTTGGGCACCACCACGACCTGGCCGAACAAGCCGTTGGCCACGTTGCCGGCCGCACCTTCGCCACCGAAGGTTGCGCCACGGCTGCTGGCGGCGAACACCCCTTCGCGTTCGGCATACAAGGTGTAGGAGCGGCTGGCACCCGGCGCGATCAAGCTGTTGGCATTGCGTCCGGTGAATGAAGCGATGTCATCGATGCTGTTGACCGCTTGCATGCCGTTGACCTGGAAACCGACATGGCGGTCGGCGACCTGTTCGTCGACCTTGAAGTTTTCGTTATTGCCGACCGGGATGCCTTCTACCTCGCCCTCCACCTCCTCGCCACCGTCGTGGGAACCGGGGTTGGCCTGATAGGCCAGCAGGTTCTGCAGGTTGATGGTCAGGCAGTCACCGGCGGCCACCCGCAGCACCAGCGGACGCGGACGCTTGTCGGGACGCAGCGACACCTTGCCCGGCACCGCCGCACCGCCCTGTGCCAGTGAGATGTCATGGTCATCGACCACATCGCGGCGCAGGGCGAACATCATGCCGTTGACGTTCTGCGCACCAAGGCGGTTGAACATCAGCGGCTGGTCCAGCGCCACGACGTTGGCCACCAGGTTGCGTTCACAACGTGCTGCCGCTTCGGCCAGCTCGATGCCGAACATCGATGCGGCCATCAACAGCCATGGAAGGACGGATGGAGCGTGAAAAATGCCGGTCATGATCACGGGCCTCACTGTGGGTGCTCACAGGAATAATTCTCGACAAAATCCTTTGAGCAATCTGTATGCCATAAAAATTCTTTATAACTATCAGTCAGTTAGAACAGCCATTTAATTCATCGGGGGATATTCCCCATTAATTCCCCACTTTTTTGCCGGGGCCACCATCCCCCAATGTTGGGGAAACCATCCCCTGTCTGCGATCACAACGGCGCATCGGCGGCCAGTCCCTGCAGACGCCGGTATTGGTTCAAGACGTTGGGCACATAACGCTGGGTTTCGGCGAATGGCGGGATCACCCCGCCACGGCTGATGACCGCCTGAGGCCCTGCGTTATAGGCGGCCACGGCGAGGGCGATGTCGTTGTCGAACAGGTTCATCAAGCGCTTGAGATATTTGGCACCGCCCTGGATGTTGGCCTTGGGGTCGTAGACGTTTTTCACGCCCAACTCTCGGGCGGTGTCAGGCATCAGTTGCATCAACCCGCCTGCGCCTTTGGGCGATACGGCACCCGCGTCGTAGTGGGATTCGGCCTGGATCACCGCGTGCAGCAGCGCTGCGGGCAACTGGTTGTCCATGGCGGCCTTGGAGACCAGCTCGGCATAGGGTCGCGCGGCGATCATTTGCGGCTGCCGGTCGAGGCTGACCACCGCCGCCTCGACCTCACGGACCACCCGTTCATATTGGCGGCCGGGGCGATGGACGTTGGACAAGACGTAGTCGCCCTTGGCGTCCCTGGAAACGAAGACATCGGCCTGCGCAACGCCGGCCAGCAGCATCATGCCAAGCAATCCTGTGGTGAGAGTTTTCATTGTTCTACCTCCCCTGACCTGCCCCGAAAAATGGGGGTAATGCCCCAATTGCCGGTCGTGTAGCAGCCATACGCAAGCACTGTGCCGAAAGCGCCAGGGCCCGTGGCACGGGGAGTACAGAAGGATGCCCAAGCCTTTGTCCGCCATGTGCATGGCAATTGCATAAGCCTCTATCGCGACCCTTCTGCCGAATGTGTGAGGTCATCATGAAACAGCGACATGCTTTCGCCCTGCGCACGCAGCGCGGGTTCACATTGCTAGAACTGTTGGTGGTGCTGGTGGTGCTGGGGCTGTTGGCCGGCATCGTCGCGCCGAAGTATTTCGCGCAACTGGGCCGCTCCGAAGTGAAGGTGGCCAAGGCGCAAATAGAAGGCCTGGGCAAGGCCCTGGACCTGTACCGCCTGGAGGTCGGCCACTACCCGTCGACCGAGCAGGGTTTGCAGGCACTGGTCACCGCCCCCAGCGATGAAGCCCGCTGGACCGGCCCGTACTTGCAGAAAAAACTCCCGCAGGACCCGTGGGGCCGTAACTACACCTACCGCTACCCTGGTGAAAACGGCGAATACGACCTGCTGTCCATGGGCAAGGACGGTCAACCCGGCGGTGAAGGCGAAAACGCCGAAGTCACCAGTTGGCAATGATGGGGAATGGCGACCATGCGTTTTCACCTCAAGGCGGTAGGCAAGGCCGGTGTGGTTTCGCTGACGGTCGAAGCGCCGGGCGACAGTGAAGCCCGGCGCATCGCCGAAGACCAAGGGCTGCGGGTGGTCAGCCTGCACGCCGAACGACACTGGCGGGCATTGCGCGTCAAGCAGCGTGAAACCTTCAACCTGGTGTTGTTCAGCCAGGAACTGACCACACTGCTCAATGCCGGCCTGCCGTTGATCGATGCGCTGGAAAGCCTGGCGGAAAAAGAGAATGCGCCGCAAGCCCGCAAGACCTTGAGCGAACTGGTGCGCCTGCTTTATGAAGGCAAATCGTTTTCCCAGGCATTGGCCCAACTGTCGGCGGTGTTCCCGCCGCTGTATGTGGCGTTGGTCCAGTCCAGTGAGAAAACCGGTGCCGTGGGCGATGCGCTGGGTCGATATGTCAGCTATCGCCAGCGCATGGACGAGGTTCGCCAGAAGATCGTCAGCGCGTCGATCTACCCCATGCTGTTGCTGGTGGTGGGCGGTGGCGTGGTGCTGTTCTTGATGGGTTATGTCGTGCCGCGCTTCAGCCTGGTGTTCGAAGGGCTGGGGTCGAACCTGCCGTGGCTGTCGCAGATCCTGATGAGCAGCGGGATGTTCCTGCACGCCCACCAGGGCGAATTCTTTGGCGCACTGGCGACGATCGTCATCGCCCTCGCCTTCCTCCAGCGCCAACCGGCCTTTCGTCGAGGCCTGGACCGCCTGATCGAAAAACTCCCGGCGGTGCACCAGCGCATCTTCATGTACGAATTGGCGCGCTTCTACCGTTCCCTGGGGATCCTGCTGCAAGGCGGCATTCCACTCGTCACCGCCATGGGCATGGTCCGCAACCTGCTCACCCCGGCCTCTCGATTGCGCCTGGACCAGGCCTGCGAACGGGTGCGCGAGGGGCAGTCGTTGTCGACGGCGCTGGAACTCAATCACCTGGTGACCCCGGTGTCCCTGCGCCTGCTGCGCGCTGGCGAGCAGTCCGGCAACCTCGGACAGATGATGGAGCGCAGCGCCGACTTCTACGATGAAGAAATCAGCCGCTGGATCGAATGGTTCGTGCGCCTGTTCGAACCCTTGCTCATGACCTTCATCGGCCTGTTGATCGGGGTGATCGTGATTTTGATGTACATCCCGATATTCGAGCTGGCTTCCAGTATTCACTGAGCCCTCTGGGACGGGGCCTGGCGGTTTGTTGCAGGATTTATCAACGTTGCACCGAATAAAATTTCAAGTTGAGGTGTTAACCGACGTACCTACTGGATTTTCCCGACCGAACGAAGCAGCACGCGGCATGGTTTATCAACGTTGCAAATGAAAAAAGAAGACGGAGATCGATATGCACATGAACAAGCTTTTGTTGGCTGTGGCTATTGGCGCAGTTCTGTCAGCGTCTACCGTACTGATTCCGGACAACTTGTCGGGGGTTTCGAGCGCTCAAGCTAAAGAAGGCGGTAGTGGTGGCGGCGGCGGTGGCCACGGTGGAGGTGGCGGTGGAGGTGGAGGTCACGGCGGCGGCAGTGGCGGTGGCGGCGGTCACGGTGGAGGCAGNNAGCGGTGGTGGTGGCGGCGGTCACGGTGGAGGCAGTGGTGGTGGCGGCGGTGGTAATGGCGGTGGCCACGGCGGCAATAGCGCCGGCAGCGGTCATGGCGGCAGTGACCATGCTTCGGGACATTCCGGCAGCACAGCCTCGAACTCCGGCCGCAGCGGCACCCATGCCGAACCGGGTGACGACCATGGCGTTCATCAGGCCGGGCATGACGACAAAGGCGTTCACCGCTCCGGCGAGGTAGGCGACGACCATGGCCTGCATGCCGCCGGCGAGCCAGGTGACGATCGTG
>CXWK01000768.1_pt5 | contig 25901 bp, 27 predicted proteins | sample 590851 | NCBI WGS metagenome assembly CXWK01 (sample SAMEA3498364, study PRJEB10139) | wastewater metagenome | biome: wastewater treatment plant; material: activated sludge | place: Denmark | collected 2014-08-01
ACTGCGTTCTGTTTCGCAACTCGAAAAAAGCTGTGGACGTCAGGGAACGCCGGCGACCCGTCATAACAGACGATCGTCGCACCACTCCCGAGCGCCGATACCAGCCAGTTCCACATCATCCAGCCGAGGGTTGTGAAATAAAACACGACGTCGCCGGGACCGATGTTGACCGCCAGCCGGTGCTCTTTGAGATGGGTCAACAAGACGCCGCCAGCCTTGTGGACGATGCATTTGGGTGCGCCCGTCGTGCCCGAGGAATACAGGATGTACCAGGGGTGATCGAAGGGGAACTCTTCGAAATCTCCGCCCACCGGCTCCTCTTCGAGCATTTCAGACCAAGTCGACCACCGCACTGAGTCGGTATCTGGCCCTTGGGTGCCGTTGTCCTGCGCCGCTCGTCGATGACCGGGCGAGGTGGGTTGCCCAACCCGTTGGTCGATCTGCACGACGGCTTTCAGCGTCGGCATTTGAGCGACGATATCGACCAGTTTCGAGGCCGTTTCAAAGCGCTTTCCGCCGTAGTCGTACCCCGTCACACCGAACAGCACGACCGGTTCTACCTGGCCGAACCGGTCGAGCACAGCGTCGACGCCAAAATCGGGCGACACCGACGTAAAGGTCGCTCCGATTGCCCCAGCGCCCAGCATCGCGACGACCGCTTCGGCGCGATTGGCCGAAACTGCTGCCACCCTGTCGCCCGGAACAACACCCATGCCGGCGAGCCAGGCCGCGACCCGTCGAACCTGATCCCGCAGCTCGGCCCGACTGAGCGTCGAACGGGCACCGGTCTCGTCCACCGACACGATCGCGACGTCGTCGGGATCTCCCGGAGAAAGGAGGACCGTCGCCACATTGAGCCGAGCATCGGGAAAGAAACGCGTGGCGTACCACGGTTCACGAGGCTCGATGATCCGGTCGCCTCTCGTACCGGGAATGTCGAGGAAGTCCCAGAGCGTCCGCCAAAACTCGGTCGGTTTGGTAACCGAAAACGAGTGAAGGTCTTGGTAGACCCGGTCAGGCTGCCCGTCGAAACCGCAGCGACGTGCGAAGGACGTCAGATGCGCGTCGGCGACAAACTCCGCTGACGGCTCCCAGATGTATGGGCTCTGAGTCACTTCGCACGCCCCAGCGTTTCGTAATTACTCGCCCTGCAGCGCGGCCAGCCGTTCCGTAGCTTCGATGTACTCCTCGACCAGGGAGAAGATCACGTCCTTGACGGGTCGGATCTCGTTCATGCGACCGACGATCTGACCGACCGGGTTGAAGTTGACGTCCTTAGCCTGCTCGGCGTAGCGGTGACCACGGGCAACCGCGTCAGATGTGACCATGAATTGCAACGGCATGCCGAGGGGATCTGGCGTTTCGCTGCTCGCCCACGCCTCGGTCCAGTCGTTTTTCAGCATGCGGCACGGTTTACCCGTCCAGGCACGTGATCGAACCGTGTCGCGGCTTCCCGCTTCGAGGTAGGACTGCATCTGCGCGGGAGGAACATCGGCTTCTTCGACGGTCAGCCACAGCGAACCCGTCCACGCACCTTGGGCGCCAAGCGCAAGAGCGGCCGCGATCTGACGGCCCGAGCCGATCCCACCCGCGGCGAGCACCGGCGTCGGTGCGACGGCGTCGACGACTTCTGGCCAGAGCACCATCGACCCAATCTCACCGGTGTGACCGCCGCCTTCGGTGCCTTGGGCGATGACGATGTCGACCCCAGCGGCCTTGTGGCGCAGCGCGTGAAACGCCGAACCGCATAGCGCGGCGACGAGACGCCCCGCATCATGGATCTGGTCGATGACGTCCGAGGGAGGGGTCCCCAAAGCGTTCGCGATGAGGCGAACGTTGGGGTGCTTCAACGCTTCTTCGATCTGTGGGGCAGCGGTCAGCGCCGTCCAACCGAGCAGCGCCTCTTCAAAGCGCTCGTCGTCGGGCATCTCGGGAACGCCGTGGTCTTCGAGCAGGCGACGGGCAAACGCCTTGTGCTCCTCGGGGATCATCGCCTTGAGGTCGTCTTCGAGCTTTGACGGGTCGATCTCGTCCATGCCCTCGTATTTACCGGGGATAACGATGTCGACTCCGTAGGGCTTATCCCCCACGTGCTCGTCGATCCAGTCCAGCTCGGTCTTGAGCTGTTCGGGCGAAAAGCCCACAGCGCCGAGCACTCCAAGGCCGCCAGCGTTGGTCACCGCGGCGACGACGTCTCGGCAGTGCGTGAAGGCAAAGATTGGAAACTCAATCCCGAGCAGGTCGCACAATTCGGTTCGCACGGCAATCCCTTTCCGAAGTCCCGTTGAGGGTTCTGCCGGGCAACCCCCGCCCGGCTCTGAGGTAGGCCGACACGTTAGCTGACACGAATGTCAGGAACCATCGCGCCGGGATAGGCCAGTAGCATCGGCGACCATGTCGGATTCGGCCTCTCGCTCATCAGGTACCAACCCCGGAGAAGGCCGCTCCTCGATACCGCCACCGACCCCGGACAGCGACCGCCAAAGCAGTACGTCCGACCCCGAGGCGTCGCCCCTGAGGCGGCTGCTCACCTACGTCAGGCCGCACCGCGCCCAAGTCATCCGGGCCAGCGTGTACTCGGTCAGCAATAAGGTTTTTGACCTTGCTCCGCCGTTTCTGATCGGCGCGGCGGTCAACGTCGTCAGCCGCGACAGTCCCGGTTGGATGGAGCCCCTCGGGGGCAACACGCCGCGTCAGCAGCTGATCGTTCTGGCAGTGCTGACCATCATCATCTGGGTCCTCGAATCGGTCTTTGAGTACCTGTACCAGACCCAATGGCGCAACCTCGCCCAGACGGTGCAACACGAAATCCGTGTCGATACCTACGACCATCTGCAGCACCTCGACCACCAGTACTTCCAGAAGCATCCCACCGGGGACCTCATCGCCACGCTGAACGATGACGTCAACCAGCTGGAACGTTTCCTCGACAACGGCGCCAATCAGCTGATCCAGGTGACCACCGTCGTGCTGTTCGTTGGCACCACCTTCATGATCATGGCGCCGCAAGTCGCGTGGTGGGCGTTCCTTCCGATCCCGGTGATCCTGGTCGGCTCGATCCGATTCCAAAGGCTGTTAGAGGGCCGATACCGAAGCGTGAGGGACCTTTCGGGGCTGATCGGGTCGCAACTGGCCAACAACCTCATGGGTATCGCCACCATCCAGAGCTTCACCGCTGAGGGCGCAGAGCGTGACCGGATGGCCAATCTTTCCGAGCGATACGCCACAGCAAATTCGCGTGCGATCAAGCTGTCATCCGCCTTCAGCCCCCTGATCCGGATGGCGATCCTTGTGGGCTTTACCGCGACGCTGGTGTACGGAGGGCTCCAAACACTGGACGGCAACATGAGTCCCGGCACCTTTTCGGTGATGCTCTACATGACCCAGCGTCTGCTCTGGCCGCTCACCTACCTCGGCGAGACCCTTGACCAGTACCAGCGCGCCATGGCATCGACGGTTCGGATTCTGGGCATCCTCGACACGACGCCCGACATTACCGACGGCGCGGAGCCGCTAACCCTTGAGCGAGGCGGCGGCACCGTAAGGTTCGAGAACGTGAGCTTTGCCTACGAGGCTGGCAGGGAGGCTCTCTTCGATGTGTCGTTCGAGATCCCGGCCGGCGAGACGGTTGCCATCGTCGGGCCCACCGGATCAGGTAAGTCGACGCTGATCAAACTGTTACTTCGCTTTCGGGATCCCGATTCGGGCCAGATTTCGATCGATGCTCACGCGATCGACCGCTACAAGCTGCACGACCTGCGCGCGAACTGCGGTCTCGTCGCCCAGGACGTCTTCTTATTTCATGGCACCGCTGCAGAAAATATCGCGTACGGCAACCCAGGCGCATCCCGCGAAGAGATCATGCGGGCGTCCGAAACCGCCGAGGCAGATGAGTTCATCCGGCGACTCCCCCAGGGCTACGACACGGTCGTCGGTGAACGCGGTGAGCGTCTTTCAGGCGGGCAGCGGCAGCGGATTGCGCTGGCCCGGGCGTTCCTCAAGAACCCGCCGATTCTTCTGCTCGACGAGGCGACGTCCGCTGTAGATAACGAGACCGAAGCGGCCATTCAACGAAGCCTTGCCCGGGTGTCGACCAACCGGACGACGCTGGTCATTGCCCACCGCCTGTCAACGGTTCGGCATGCGCACCTGATCCATGTCCTCGACGGTGGACGCATTACCGAGAGCGGAACACACGACCAGTTGGTGCAACTCGGGGGTGTTTATGCGGCGCTTTGGGCGGTCCAGACGGGCGAGGCCTTCAGCGAACTCCTCAAAGACCTCGACCAGCTCTAGGCCCGACACACCAGCCTGCATAGCCATATACTCCCGTTCATGGCTTCACGAACAGCGGACGCGTTCCGGGCTGCATGGTCCGATCTTGCCGACGCCTGCGACCACTTGGGCTTGACCCATACCGGACCCCCATCACGCACCGAACCCGGCCTGATCGCGTCGCAAAAGATCTTTGTGGAGCCGCTCTCCGTGCCCACGGTGGCCAAGGCAGAACAGCTCGTCCGCCAATCCCGGCCGGACGGCATCCCTGTGGTCGTTGCAGACCGAGTTTCGGCAAGCGTTCGTGACGTGCTGCGAGGCAACGGCTGGGGTTGGCTTGACCGACGCGGTCACCTCCGGATCTTCAATCCTGCAGAACAGATCTACATCGACAGCGACGTCCCCGCCGCGCCGGTCGCTGCCACCAGGGCTCGTCGAACCGACCCGCTCAGCACCAGCGTGGGACTAGAAGTCGCGGTGGCCCTGCTCCTCGAACCGGAGCTGAAACCGTCGGTGCGTGCCCTTGCCAGAACGATCAGTCGGTCCCCATCCGCGGTGTCGGTGGCCCTGCGCGAGCTACGCGAAGCAGCCCTGGTGACCCGTGCACACACACCACTGCTTCCCGAGCTGTTTATGGAAGTCGCGCGAGCATGGGCCCCCCGGCGGATCGCGGTTCAGTCGCTCCCTTCGCCAGAAGACCTAGAAGACCCACGGCTGCGAACGCGTATCGGCGATCTGACCGCGCCTGGCTGGTCGCTGACGGGAAGTGTCGCCGCAGCAGACTGGGGCGCGCCCATCGTGCTCGCAAACGACTTTCCCCCCGACCTGTACGCAAGCGACGAGCGGGCCGCCAGGCGCGCCACCCTGCAGTTGGGTCGTGCCGCGAGTTGGGAAGCCCGAGCTGCGACCCTTAGCGTTGCGCCCATATCGCAGGTTCCCCTCCTACGTTTTCCGCCACGCACAGGAGCGTTGGGCATGGCATGGCCGCTTGCACACCCGTTGTTCGTCGCTCTTGAACTCGCCCGGGACCAGTCGCGGGGCGCCGAGATCCTCAATCAGTGGGACCCGCCCGAAGGGTTCCACCGTGTCTGGTGACGCCGATCTGACTCAACCGCTGCCGGTCTCGGCTGAGCCAGCAGCGACGATCGACATCGTCGGCGACGAGGCGGGGCGGACCACCGGCCTTGTTGCCGGGCTCGAACGGCTCACGTGGTCGGCGCCTGGACGACGCATCGTCGTCGTTGGCGGGCTCGCGGTGATTTCTCATCTATCGCACCTGCATCGCGTCACTATGGACGTTGACGCCGTCGTCTGGATGGACAGCCCCGAGGTGCTTGACCTGCTCGTGGGCGGCGGCGCATCCAGGGTGACCAACGGAGCGCGGCTCCCGTCCGGTCACCTTGTAGACCTGATTACGGTCGGCGCTTACAACCCTGCGGACCTCCCGCCTGAAACGCTCGACCGCATGTTCATCCTCGCTCACCGCTGGGCGTACGACACCGCTAGGGAAACGTTGATCACCGCCTACGGCGCCCGCACCGGTCTGCCCAAGGCGTCGGCCACGGCATGGCTGGCTACGCCCGCGGCGCTGGTCGCCATGAAGCTCCAGTCCATCCCCCGACGTTCGGGACCGACAATTCATAAACGAGCGAGTGACGCCTATGACCTGGTGCGCCTGATCGACCATTGCGAACGCAACGGCGGCGTCTCCCGGGTGTTGGCATCCGCACCCGGCGATCTTGGCGAGTTCTGCCTCCGCCAGTCACGTGCGTATTTGGTAGACGAGCCCGAGCGTACGGTCCGGTGGCTGCGCACCGAAGGGTCCCCCGACATGGCGCAGATCAGCGTCGAGGACCTGGTCGCCACGGGCACACCGTTTACCGACTCCCTTCAGCTCCGTTTGGCCACCGCCTAAGCATTCGATTCCACTCGGGCCGTTGAGCGTGGGTCGCCCCGGCGAGCGCTCTTGCCGGTCGGCCGGTTAGGCGAACGGGTCACATTTGGCGGGGTCGCCCGTTTCGTACCCCTGGTTGAACCAGTCCATGCGCTGTTCTGAGGACCCATGCGTCCAGCTCTCCGGGTTGACGCGGGCGCCGGCTTGGCGCTGCAGTCGATCATCCCCAACCGATGACGCCGCTTGAAGTCCCTCTTCGATGTCGCCGGGTTCCAAGGAGTTCTCGGTGAACGCTGTATGGGCCCAGACTCCGGCCAAACAGTCGGCCTGCAGTTCCATCTTCACCGAGAGCTGATTGCGATCGTCTGGATTTTCGCTTTGCAGCTGACGCACTTCGCTGTTGATCCCCAACAAGTTCTGAACGTGGTGACCGACCTCATGAGCGACGACGTACGCCTGGGCGAAGTCACCGGGTGCTCCGAACTGGTCCGCTAACTGAGTAAAGAAATCGAGATCTAGGTAGACGTGCTGGTCCGCTGGGCAATAGTGCGGACCGATACCCGACGTCGCACCCCCACATCCGGAGGGCGTCGAGCTGGTGAACAGCACGAGTTTCGCCCGCTGATACTCGTCGCCCGACGCAGCAAACAGGTCGGTCCACATCGTTTGAATGTCGTCAAAGACGTATCCCATGAATGCGGCTTGATCATCGTCGGCGGGCGGAGCCTGGTCGAGTTCTTCGCCTTGTGCTGCCGGAGCGGCCTGCATTTGACCGAAGATGTCTTCCAGGCCGGTGCCTCCACCGGAGCCGCCACCAACCGCGTTCAGACCGAAGATCGCGGCGATGATGGCGATGATTCCGCCCAAACCCCCGGCGCCGATCTTGCCCATGCCGATGCTGCCGAGCGACCCTCCGCCACCCGGAGACCCGCGCCGGTCGATGACGTCTTCGCTTCTATGACCGCGCTGCCACTTCATTGGGTGCCCCCGTTTGACCGCCAAAACTGACAAGAGAGTAACCGGTCCCCGGCAGTGCGAAGCGGTGGGCGGCTGACAGCTCGCTTAGCCGACGGATGACCCATGCCACATTCCCAGGTGAGGCACCCTCGGCGACCCCTAGGCCACGTCGGCGATGAGAGGAAGGTGATCGCTGACCGACTCAATCCCTACGCGCACGGAGAGCACCTCGCCTCCTCGGACCGCCACAAAGTCGATCTGACGAACAGGCTGATTCGACGGAATCGTGAAGTGCTCAGGCCCACAGTCAAAACCGGCCTGTTCGATGGGCCCAAGCGCATAACGCCGAGAAAGATTCAGGTCGCCACAAAGGACACTCAGCCCCGTCTGGCCGTCCATCTCGCCTATGACTTCGGTGAGCTGATCCAACGTCCCTTGACGATCAGCTGAGGACACGGGGTTCTGAAGGTGCGTGTTGACCAGCGTCAACGTCTGGCCATACACCGCGAGCTGAGCGAGGGTGGCGATGCGCTGTTCGTCTCCGGATCGCCGGACCAACGGGATCACTCGATGCTCAAGGATGCTTCCACGAGTAAGAATCGCGTTGCCCTGCTGCCCGGTCACGAGCTTGGGTTGGGCCGAATCGAAGCAGTACTCCATCCCCAGGTTGACCGCGATGTATCTGGCTTGATCTCGAAAGCCGGATCTAATCACGTGGCTGTCCACTTCTTGGAGGCACAGCACGTCTGCGTCCAGGTCTTGACACGCTTGTAGAAGCTGTCGATTACGCGCGAACAGTCCATCCCGAGCGCCGTGGCGGATATTGAAGGTTGCTATGCGCATCGACTCACCGATCCCAAATTGGCGCAGCGACCGTCGAGAGGCCAACCACCCGACGGCCACTCAGCGCAACACATACTGCCTGTTGGTGACCGCCTTACCGCTCGCGGCAAACACTCTGAGCGCGTTAGCGGCACCCGGGAGTCCCGCCAGCTCCCGTCGGCCCACCTACACAGAAGTACAACAAACGTTGACCGACAATATTTTTGCAAACGCAACGACTGGCGACTACGGTCTGCATGCCGCTCCCAGAGACGTCGCCTCCGCTGGCACCGCATGGGAGCGGTCCATCCTCCCGGTTTGGGTCCGTCGGCATCCCGCGCTGACGGGCCCAAACTCGTTTCGCGGCGGCTCACCCGTGACCTTCTGACCGCCCGCCAGCGTCTGTTGGATACCAGCCAAAAGCACCGGCCACCGACCCTCGCGCTCCTCGCGCTGCGGGCAGGTCGAGACCCAGTTCGTCCGCAAAGCTGAGGGCGTCGTCCAGGTCTTTTTCAGCGAGGTTGGCGTAACGCTGCACGAACTCCAGGGTTGCTGCGTCGGCGTCCCTCGATACGGGGACCGCGGTCGAGCGCCCGATGGTGACGTCGAACTGGAGTTTCACCGGCGTGCTCTCGACGACCTCGCGGAGTTTCCCGAGGTCAACCCCCGAGGCCTCCGCTAGCGCCATGCCCTCGTGAGCCGCGGCCATGGCCACGTACCCGATGAGATTGCGGGCGAGCTTTGCTGCCATTCCCGCACCCTGAGGCCCCATGTGGATCGTCCGGCCGTACGCGTTGAATACGGGCCCGAGGGCTTCGATGCGTTCCGCGTCGCCACCCGCCATCAGCACGAGCGTCCCGTCGCGCGCCCCGTGCGGACCGCCAGAAATGCCGACGTCCAACACGCACACCCCGTCACCGACGAGCGCCTGACAGCGCGCGATCGTTTCCGGTGTGACTGTCGAATGCACCACCAGGTACTTCCCCGCCGACAGATGCGGCGTCATGGCCTCGGTCAACGACAGAACTTGTCGATCGTTGACGACGCACACGACGACCACTTCAACACCAGCGACCAAGCTAGCGAGGTCATCCGCTGCAGAAGCACCAACCTTGACGAGCGCCTCGACTCTTTCGGGGTCGAGGTCAAAGACCGTCACCGAATTGTCGTCGCTTCGGGCCAGACACGCAGCCATCCCCGAACCCATGTCACCCAAACCAATGAATCCAACGTCCATGCGCGCATCCTAACCAGGCCCAAGGCGCCCTCGACCCGGGCAACCCCGGGGCGCCGTCGGGCCCTAGACCGTCTGCATGCTCGTCCCATATGGGTGTGGGCCGCGGACGGTTCGGGGCGGCACGCGTTCGCTCGCGCCGGGTCGACCGTCTCGGCCTTTGCGGCATTGTGAGTGCACGACACCCGTCGGAACGACGATCATGTAGCTGTGACTCGACTGGGTTTGGTACTTGGCGCGGGCGGTCCCCTCGGTTGGGCGTTCCACCTCGGCGTACTCGAAGGCCTCGCAGAACTGACCGGCCGACGTGCTGATAACGCGGCCCGTGTGATCGGCACGTCGGCGGGCGCGACGATCGGTGTTGCCGCCTTAGCGGGTGCGACCACCGACTCCGTTCTGCGTGCCATCACCGAAGGACCAAGCTCAGAAGACTACGAAGCCTTCCGCGAATCGATGCGTTCGTTTCGTCGACCAGACCGGCTGCTGCCGTCTGCGCCGCGTGCAGTTCGATCCGACGGAGCCGGATGGGTGCAGCGGGGCCTCGGCCTGCTGCCGGAGGGGCTTTTGCCGACCGAGTCGCTCAGCCGGTTTCCAATAGGCAATCCGGATGCCCCACTGCCACCCGCGCTTTGGGCCATAGCAGTTCGTCTCGATGACGGTGCTCCGACCGTGTTTGGTCGAGACCCGATCCCCGTGACGCGAGCCGACGCCATCGAAGCCAGTTCGGCCATCCCGTTGCTGTTCGCACCCAAGGTCATCGCGGGCGTGAGGTACGTCGACGGTGGGGTTCACTCGCCGACAAGCGCGGACTTACTGTTGTCCGACGGCCGCTACGACGTTGCGCTCGTCGTGTCGCCCATGACCCGCGCGGGCAGCGGTCCCCTTCGCCGGCGTGCCCGGGCGGCGCTCCGCCGCGAACTGGACAAGTTAGAAGCCGCTTCGGTGGCGACCGTGCTGATCGAACCAGATGCCGAAGCGGTCGCGGCAGCTGCCGGCTTTCCTCGGACCCGGCCTGATGCTGGACACGACATCGTGTTCGAGGCTCGCAGACAGACCATCGCCGCGCTCAGCCCTCACTGCGACGCACTCTCGCTGTAGGGGATGTTTGTGGACTTCCGACCCCGACGCCTTCGTCCGCTCAACGTTTAGGCGGTCTTATCCTCGGCACCCACGCGAGACGCGTGCCATGCCCAGGCGGTCGAAATGATGGTGTGGAGATCCGAATAGCCAGGCGACCAGCCGAGCACGTTTCCAGCCCGTTCGATATCGGCGACCAGCGAAGCTACGGCACCTTGTCGTGGCTTTGCGACAACCGTCTGCAAGGTGTGTCCCGTGACCGAGTTCACCATTGCGCAGACCTCGTTAACACTGTGTCCCGTCCCAGAGCCGATGTTGAACACGCCGCCAGGTGAGCCATCGAGTAGTTGTTCCGAGCTGAGCAGTACGGCCGCAGCGATATCGATCGGATGCACGTAGTCGCGGATTGCCGTGCCGTCCGGGGTCGGAAACTGATCACCCAAGATTTCCAGGCGAGCTCGAAGGCCGCTCGCAGTCTGGAGCGCCTTAGGAATCAAGTGGCTTTCGGGAAAATGCCGCTCCCCCACACGACCATCCGGCGCGGCCCCAGCCGCATTAAAGACTCGAAGGATCGTGGCTCGAGGCCCCCGTTCATGTGAGAAGCGCTTGAGGACGGTTTCGAACATTGCGTGCGATTCGCCGTAGGCCGTTGTGGGAGTTCCCCAAGTGCTCTCGTGAATCGGCCCAAGACCTGCGTCGCCGTAGACGGCCGCGGTTGAAACAGCAATGAAGTTTTGCACACCGCCTGCATGGGCTTCTTCGATGAGTCCGATGGAAGCAGCGACGTTTGAAGAGAAATGCGAAAGCGGATGTCTCCGTGCGTCTTCGGAACCGACGGTGCCCGCCAAGTGGACGAGGACATCAAAGGGGCCCCAGTCGCGAAACACGCCGCGGATACCGCGACGGCTCGCTACGTTCATCGGCACTAGATCGGCAGGTCCGACGTGACGGGGATCCCCATTGCGAAGGTCGTCAACGACGACGACGTCACATGATGCAGCGGAGAGCGTCCGGACGATATGCCCGCCCAGATACCCCGCGCCCCCGGTGACGATAACTCTGGGCATGGCGTTCCTGTCTTCAGTGCGCTCCGGCCATGGCGCGATCGGTGTGGCGAGACTTCATCCGTTCGATCGGCTCAAGAATGGCAGCGCTTGAGACAAAACCCCTTGGTTTAGGCCCTCTTGGCCCGGCCCAGATACACCGAAGAGCACCGAGCAATAGTTAACAAATATCCGCCTACTTACACGCGTGTTACTTTCAAATGCAAGAGCTACGCGTGTGGCCTTTACACAAAAGGCGTGGCGACAATCGTGGCTGGTGTGAGTCGCCCTCGAATATCCAGCGAAACAGCAGTTCCGACGTCAATCCGGGGCTCAATAAATCCCATTGCCACCGCGACACCGAGCGTTGGTGAAAAGTTTCCGCTGGTCACCGAACCGACTACTCGGTCCCCCAACAAAATAGGGGTGCCCTCACGGGCGATCTTGCGGTCTGTTGTCAGCAACCCGGTCAACTTGCGCCTCAAACCCGACTCCTGTTGCGAAACCAACGCCTCTTTACCAACAAAGTTGGGCTTATCCCAAGCGATCACAAACCCAAGGCCTGCTTCGAGCGGAGTGATCTCCGGCCCGAGTTCATGACCATGCAGCGGATAGCCCTTTTCAAGGCGGAGCGTGTCGCGAGCTCCGAGGCCAGCTGGTTTCAGGCCTGCAGCAAGCAGTTGATCCCACAGTTCGGCCGCCGCGGCCGATCCGATATGAATCTCGACGCCGGGCTCACCCGTATAGCCCGTACCCGCAACCATGGCGGGCACACCCGAGAACTCCAAGGTCTCGACCGTGTTGCGTTTGACTGCGCCCGCGTCAGGCCAAAACTCGCCGAGCATCCGAAGGGCATCGGGGCCCTGAACGGCCAACAGGGTCCGATCCAATGTGACGTCAAGGACATCAACGTCAGGCCCTACAGCACCTATCGCCCCCAGCACTCCCCCGGTATTCGAAGCGTTCGGCATCACCATCCAAGCATCGTCTGACAATCGCCACACGATGAGGTCGTCGATCACGCCGCCGGCATCGTTCAACAGATGGGTGTACTGGGTCTGGCCGGCGGCGACTTTGGCGAGGTCATTGGTCAAAATCGCCTGCAGACGAGCCATCGCACCCGGACCAGAAACGCTCACCGAACCCAGATGGGATACATCAAAGACCACGCCGCTCTCGCGGCACGCCCGATGTTCTGCCACCACTCCGTCGTACTGGAGCGGCATGGACCAGCCGCCGAACGGCACCAGCCGCGCTCCGAGGGCGATATGGCGATCTGTCAGCGCTGAATGTTTGCCGTCGCTCACAGCGTGCCGGTCAGCCGATCAGACACCGCAAGAACGCTCGTGCCGTCGCCGTCAGCCTGACCCGCTTCGAGCGCCTCGGCACCAAAAGTGACAATTCGGTCGTCGAGGTCGCCGACCACACCGCCCATCGACAGCAGATTGAGAACGCCCTGACGATTGCGCATCAGGTCAAAAATGTCGTCGTCATCGCCGATGAGGGTGACGGTGTTGCCCTGGATAACGAGGTTGGCTGCGGCCAAGTCCGTACCGAGCTCGCGGAGTTGTTCGATGACTTTGCGGACCCGCTGAAGGGAAAGTCCGCCATCAAGCAGGCTCTTGACCACTTTGAGTTCGACGAGGTCGCTGTATGAGTACAGGCGCTGGCTACCCGACCCGTGCGCCGGTGCAACCGACGGCTCGATCAGGTTGGTTCTTGTCCAGTGATCCAACTGGCGATACGTAATCCCAACGATCTTGCAGACCGCCGGACCCCTGTAGCCCTGACCCGTTGCTGAGTCCATCACACAATGCCTTTCAACTCGCTCGGCACAAGATGCCACCTCCTGGGCGGGTCGGCCAGCCGAACCAAGCAGGAATTGCATCTCCGTAACTACACGCGAGTCACATTGTTACCTTCAGTCACGCAGAACGCAAGAACCTCACAGAAAACAGCGGCCACAAGAGTTTCGCCCTTGATTGCCCAGCTGTGCACCTCGGGCTCCGAACTAGCCCATGAAATCCTCAGGTGTGATGTGGTCGAGGAACTCGCGGAACTCCTGGACCTGTTCATCTTCGTCCTCATCCTGGACCTGCACACCTGCCGCTTCCAGAACTGAATCGTCGACAAAAATCGGCACCGAGTAATCACAGCGCGCAGCCAGTGCGAAGGCGTCCGATGGCCGGGATGAAATGCGGTGCTGGTTTCCTCCAAGGCTCATGTACACCTGAGCAAAGAAGGTTCCCTGGTCCAAGTCAGTGATGTCGATCCTGTCGAGGGTCACATCGAGGGAGTCGAGCACGGTCTTGAACAGATCATGTGTCATCGGCCGCGGGGGTTCAGTCCCCTGGAGGGCAAGCACAATTGCGGTGGCTTCGTTCTGTCCGATGTAGATCGGCAAAACCCGCTGGGGTTCGTCGACTTCACGCAGCAAGACGATCGGCTGATGTGTAGGAATCTCCAACCGGACACCGACGAGAGTCATTCGGTGCATCATTCCTCCCAACTCTGACGACGTAACCCGCCCCGCCGTGTGTGAAACGGTTTCGTAGCGGCATGCTACCGGTCGCGAACGATCCCGGTCGTGCGTCGCGGCACCGTCTATCGAAACGACCCGACACTCAGCCCGACTTTTTGCCGCCAGATCGACGGCAGTTCAGTAGTCGTTATCGAGCACGTCGCGCATTGCTTCGGCCAGCAGGACGTCGCGCATTTCGTCACCGAGGCGGGCAAGGTCTTTCGCACGGCTACGCGCTTGGCGGTGGCTTTCAGCGTCGCGGCGCCGCATCAGCGGATCGACCAATTGGCTAAAGAGTGCTGCCTCGCGGTCAGCAAACGTGCGATACATCCGGAGGTGGCGGGGTTCAAGACCGAAGCGGAGCATCTGCCGTGCGAGTCGTGCGACTTTCACGGCCCGTTCGCCGTACAGGTCCGTGCCGGCCGTGCGTGTTGCGACGGGAAGCAGGCCGAACTTGTCGAGGGCCTCGATCTCAGAGACCGCCATGTCGGCTGCTTTGGCAAGTTCGTGCCGGGTAAAGGTCGAACCGGCGAGGACGTCCGGTTCTGCTCCGGTGTCGGAATCGAAGACGTCTGTGGGTGTCGACTCGCCAGGGTCGACCGGTACAGACGCAGACTCAACATCATCGGCAGGGCCGACTGCGTCGTCGCGTATGACCCGGAGCGTTGGCAGGACCCCCGACAAGTCTGGGTCGTCATCGTCTCTGGCCCATTCGGGCACAGCCTTGGGCTGACGAGCGCTGGCCGCCGTTTTGGTGGATCCGGCCGCTAACGGAAAGTCCCGCGGCACTTCACCTCGCTTGATCCGCTCGCCAATGACCTTGAGCGGCAGGTAGTACTCACGCTGAGCCAGCAAGATCCATCGAAGCTGGCGGACATCCTCAGCGGCAAACGAGCGGTAACCCGATGGGCGCCGCTCTGGCGTCAGCAGGCCTTTGGCCTCAAGGAACCGGATCTTAGAAACTGTGACTTCGGGGAACTCATCTTGAATGATTCCCAATACCTCGCCGATGCTGCAGGCGCCGCCGCGAAGCAAGTGTTCTTCCCAGTCGCCGCCTTCGGCTCCCCGATCGCCATCCTCATCGTCGGGATCGAAGTGCGAACCCTGCGCTCCGGGCTGGGCTGCACGTCCAGCAGCACCGAACCCGGCCCCCATCGAAGAAGCACCCGAGCGCTCCTCGGCGCTGGAGGCGTGCACCCCGGGCCGGGGTAAGTCGTGGCCGTCACTCCCCGGCAATGAAAAGCACCAACTTAAATCGGCCCACCTGCAACTCGTCGCCGGTGCGGACAACGGCATCTTCAACGCGGCGGCGGTTGACGTAGGTGCCGTTCAGGGAACCAATGTCGTGAACGACGAACTCTCCGGTTCGGGTCCGAGTCAGCCGGGCGTGGTGGCGCGACACGGTGATGTCATCGAGGAGAATGTCGCTCTCTGAATGCCGGCCGATCTGAGTAACGTCCTGATCCACCAGATAGCGACTTCCAGCGTTGGGCCCCCGCTCGACGACGATGATCGCCGTACCAGGTTCGAGGTCTTCAACCGGTGGAACATCTTGGCCGGTGTGCAACTCGTCAATGGAGTTTCCGACCCCGTAGAGCAGATCCAACTGCACGCCACAGGCGGAACAAAACCGGGATCCTTCGGGAAGTTGTTGGCCGCATTGGTGGCAGAACATGGCGGACACGATACACCGCCGCTTGACCCCTGGGGCGCCAAAGCCTGACGACCGCCAGCGGTTCGCCGCGGCGTCAGGCTCCGATGTGGGTTCGGTACTCAGACGCGGACATCAGCGCGTCGATGTCTGCTGGGTCGTTCGGGGTAATCGCAAACAGCCAGCCAGCTCCATACGGGTCGCTGTTGATGCGGTCTGGGTAGTCGATGACGTCGAGGTTGATGGCCGAGATCACACCGCTAATCGGTGCGAAAATCTCTGAGACCGACTTGGTGGACTCAATTTCGCAGACGAAGCCGCCGGCCTCAACGTCCTGACCGACCGCTGGCAGTTCGACGTAGACCACGTCACCAAGCTGATCCTGGGCGTAGTCGGTGACCCCAACGCGTGCGGACGAATCGGTGGTGATCCACTCGTGATCGCCTGTGTAACGCAGACCTTCGGGCAGATTCATGCCGACCCCTCTGAGAAGTGTTCCCGGTCCCCTCTTAGGGACACCCCGACGAGAACAGGATTGCAGACCGGTCGGCGCCTCGCCCAGCCGTTACCGTTCACGAGCGGGAACAGAGACCTCGTCAAGCCCTTCCACCACGGCCTCAAAGCCTTCTGCTTGCAGCCGCTCAACGGCACCCCCCGGGATCCCGAGCCCCCCCGCGAGGGTTTTCGGATCGCCGATCGCGACCATTGTGATCGGTATGCGCACCGCCTTACCTTCGATGGTCGGCAGACCTCGGCTGGAACCAAACCAGGTCTCGGCGACGATCCGGATGTCGTTGATCGAGATCGCTTCGGCCCCCGCATCTCGGGCCTCTTGGACGACGTCGAGCAGGCGCTCAAAACCGGGCTCGTCGTCACCGGTGATCGTCAGTGTCACTCCTGGTCCGTGCGCTGGGAGGTCGCCCGAAAGCACTCCAAGAGCTTCGATCTCGCGGCGCGCACCGTCTTCGGCGAGCTGTGAAGCTTCGACGTTGCCGCTCATTTCGGCAACCTCTTGTTGGAGCCGGTCCCGCTGACTTTCCAGATCGACCCGTTCGCTGTCCAACCTGGTGAGGATGCGGGTGAGGTCTTCGGTTGACTCGCCCGAAAGCTGCTCACGAACCGACTCATCGCCCGTCGCTTCGCTCACAAAGATGTAACCGACGACGGCGACTACCAGTACCAGACCCACGCGCCAGATCACGACGCCACCTGCGCCGGAACTGGTTCGGCGGTGCAAGATGGACGATCCGCCGACGATGCTCGCAACGTCGCGCCACGCCAGATCGAAGAGCGCCTTGGGGTTGACCCGTAGATCACGACAGGGCCCTGCATCTCACGACAGATACCGGCGGCGGAGCGCCGCGACGTTCTGAAAGATGCGGATCCCAAAGACCACGGCAACGGCGGTCGTGAGATCCAGGTCGAGCTGGTCCCCCAGCCAGACCAGCGCCGCACCCAGCAGCGCATTGGTGGAGAGCGAAACGACGAACACGCGGTCAGAGAACGTACGCTCGAGCGCCGCCCTCGTGCCGCCGGCGGCGGCATCAACACCGGCCAGAACCACGATCGCTAGATAGCGCGCTTGTTCAGGCGGAACATCTGCGCCTGTGACCAGGGCAATTGCTCCACCAACGATCAAGCCAACAAGTACGTAGATCATGGGGAAACCGAATCCTCCACTACCCCAGCTTCGGCGAACTTGAGCTCTGCCGAGCCGCCGTATGGTGGCACAGACGCGTTCGTCACCGTTGCGACTCCCACGCCAATTCCCGCGCTATCCGCCCACGATTTGAGCACGACCAGGTCCCGGGCCTCAGCCACGCGATCGGGGTTCGCCCCCAACGCTGTCACCTCATAGGGCGGCGTCAGCGGCCGAAAGTTCACGGTGATGGTCCTGCCCGCCTGTCGGATGGGGGACGTCGCGGTGAGCCGTTCGCCGTTGATCGATACGGCGGTAGCGCCTGCAGACCACACCACGTTGACCACTCGCTGTAAGTCCAGATCGCAGATTCGGAGCCCGCACGCGGCTCCGCTTTCGGCATCAGTGCGGGGGGCGTCGCGCAGCGTGATGACCACAGCGTCACCCGACCGAACCGAAAGCCCGCCTTCCACTCTGGCCGTTTCGAGGTCCCGCATCAACGGCGAGCTAACCCCGTCAAACTTTTGATCAAGCCCGGTTTGCAGTTCTGTCAATTCCGCGGAGATCTCGTCGATCTGATCGGTCCGCTGGATGACCAGATCAACGAGCCTCGAACGGCCAGGTTCTCGCTCTTGGTTCGCGGACTGTATGGCACGCAACGTCGCGACAGACACAAGCCCCAGCATGGCGGCGAGCGCCACCAGTAGGAGCGAACTTCTTCGGACTCCCTGACCCTGGAGCGCTTCACCAGACCCGCGCGTCGCCATCTTCACCGAGACGATCTCACCAGTTCACCGAGCTAGCGAGGCGCCTCTCGGCAGTCTGATCACCGCTCGTGTGTTCTCGCGCCGGCCGGCCGCTCATGTGCGGGCCGCTCGCCCTTCGCGCAGGGCTTCGATCGCGGCGGGGACATACGACGCCGCCGCGTAGTAACTGAGCACCAACCCAACCGAGCCCACCACCCAGGCCACAACGCCGAATACGTCCGCGCTCTGCCAGGTCGAGTGCGAGGCAAGAAAGCTCGGAACTGCCCCCATCAGCAGGAACGTTCCCGCCTTGCCGACCCACAGAACGTCGATGCGACGTCCCCCGGCCGCTGCGACCGCAACGGTCGCGATCGACACAATCGCTTCACGAGCCAGAAGCAGCGCGGCGAAAAGCGGCGGCATTGAACCATCGATGAGCACCGCCGTACCCCCGACCAGGAAGACCAGCCGGTCCGCTACCGGATCGATGATCTTGCCGAGGTTGGTGACCTGGTTCAACCGTCGAGCAGCGAATCCGTCGAGCCAGTCGGTTGCCCCGATAGCGGTCAGCACGAGCGCAGCTGTACCACGGTCTTCCTGGTCAAAGAGCAGCCACAAGAAAACGGGGAGCCCGGCAAGGCGAACAAAAGTGATCGTGTTGGGCACGTTGAACCACCGCGAACCCTGACCGGTCGCGGCAGGCTCACCCGAGCTCCGATCGGTGCGGGCACGATGGGACGCCGAGTTGTCTGACGGCGGATCTGAGAGAGGCATTTCGGGTTGCCCGGCCATGGCCTGTGAGTTTAAGGCTGTATCGGCGTAGCGCCGGCGCATCCCATCGCGAGTCGCTTTGCTCCAGCGGTGATTACCGACGCTCAACCGAACGCCGATGAGGGCGAGAAAGTGCGTTCATGCCTCGCCAAAACGAGGAACGCCCGAACGGTCAGCATTCAGGGGCGGGGAGTACGCTGCCCCGTTCGGGGAACAAGCAACCGTGGCACCGTGGACACCAGCGAGCCTGATGCACGGGGGCGGTTCGGGAAGGAATCAACGATGTGCCCGCAGGCAACCGATCCTGCTCAAGCCGCGGCGCCGTTCGTCGGCCGACATATCGGTTCCACCGACGCCGACGCTGCCGTGATGCTGAAAGAACTGGGGATCTCCTCGGTCGAGGAACTGCTCGACGCCGCGATCCCTGTCGACATTCGGCTCGGACGACGCCTCGATTTACCAGCTCCCCTCACCGAAACCGACGCGCAAGCTCGTCTGCTGGCGATGGCCTCTCAGAACGCCCCGACACGGTCATTGATCGGGCTCGGGTATTACAACACCGTCACGCCGGCGGTCATCCGTCGAAACGTTCTTGAATCCCCCGCCTGGTACACGGCCTACACCCCCTACCAACCAGAGATCTCCCAAGGGCGCCTGGAAGCGCTCCTCGCCTTCCAGACCATGGTGTGTGACCTGACAGGTCTCGATATCTCCAATGCGTCGCTGCTGGACGAAGCCACCGCGGCGTCCGAGGCGATGACGATGTGTCTCCGATCGAGCCGCGGCCAGTCGCGCCGAGTGTTTCTCGACCAGGGTCTGCTCCCTCAGACGATCGACGTAGTCGCTACCAGGGCCGAACCGATCGACGTTGGTGTGGTCATCGGCGATCCACAAGACAGCGATTTCAACGATTTTTCGGCTGTTGTCTTGGCATCAATCACCGCTGACGGGCTGATCCAAGACATCGGACCTTGGATTGACCGCGCACATGCCGCCGGCGCCCTGACGGTTGTCACCACCGACCCCCTTGCCTCGGTCATCTTGACCTCGCCGGGGGCGCTCGGCGCAGATATCGCCGTCGGGTCCACGCAACGATTTGGAGTTCCTGTTGGCTTTGGCGGCCCGCATGCAGGTTTCATCGCCTGCCGTTCGGAGTTACAACGGGCGCTCCCCGGACGCCTGGTGGGTGTGTCGATCGACTCGGCCAACTCCCCCGCGTACCGGCTGACGCTTCAGACCCGCGAGCAGCACATTCGGCGCGAACGGGCCACCTCCAATATCTGTACGGCGCAGGTTCTCCTCGCCAACGTTTCAGCGTTGTATGCCATGTATCACGGAGCGGAAGGCCTCGAAGCGATCGCCCGAGGCGTGCAGGCCCATACCGTCGATCTGGCGACGCGCATCGAACAGTCCGGGTTCGGAGTGATCCATCGCCACTTTTTCGACACCCTGGTTGTGTCGACGTCGGGTCGCGCCGACCAGGTCCATGAAGTCGCAGCGGCGCGCGGGTTCAATCTGCGAGCGATCGACGGCGACCTAGTCGGTCTGAGTCTGGACGAGTTGACCAACNNCGGTCGGAGCACCCTCCGGCGAGCCGTTCGGGATTCCGGCGCAACGCTGGCGGACCGACGAGATCCTCACCCACGAATTGTTCAACAACTGCCGCTCTGAGACGGAGATGATGCGCTATCTGCGCAGCCGGGCAGATCGCGACCTAGCCCTCGACCGGGCCATGATCCCGTTGGGATCGTGCACAATGAAGCTGAACGCAGCTGCCGAAATGGAGCCGATCTCCTGGCCAGCACTCGCGCAGCTCCACCCATTCGTGCCCGCAGAGCAGGCAGCCGGATATGGCGAACTGATCGGCGACCTCGAAGATTGGCTGGCCGAGATCACCGGGTACGACGCTGTCAGCCTGCAGCCAAACGCCGGATCCCAAGGTGAGCTCGCCGGCCTCCTGGCAATTCGCGCCTATCACCGTGACCGTGGTGAGCCTCAGCGCAATGTCTGCCTGATCCCCTCGTCCGCGCATGGCACCAACGCTGCCTCCGCGGTCATGGCCGGGATGACCGTCGCCGTCGTCGCTTGTGACGACTCGGGCAACGTCGACATCGGCCATCTGCGAACTCTGGCGTCACAACACGCTGACCGGCTCGCTGCGTTGATGATCACGTACCCATCGACCCACGGCGTCTTCGAAGCGGGTATCCGCGAAATCTGCGAGGTCGTTCACGAGTTCGGCGGTCAGGTCTATACCGACGGCGCAAACCTCAATGCAGTGGTCGGCTTTGCCCGTCCGGGCGATTTCGGTTCCGATGTGTCACATCTCAACCTGCACAAGACGTTCTGTATCCCTCACGGCGGTGGCGGACCCGGGATTGGACCGATCGGCGTCAAAGCGCACCTCGCGCCGTACCTTCCCAACCACCCAATCGTTGAAAGGGCCGGACCGGCGACCGGTGTCGGCGCGATCGCCGCGGCTCCGTGGGGGTCTGCGGGCATCCTGGCGATCCCCTGGATGTACATACAGATGATGGGCGCCGACGGTCTGAAGCGAGCCACAGAACGGGCGATCCTTCACGCTAACTACATTGCCGCTCGTCTACGGAGCCGCTTTGACATCCTATTCACGGGTCAGTCCGGCTGGGTTGCCCACGAATGCATCATCGACCTGCGCGATGTACAGAGCGAGCTTGGGATCACGGTAGAAGATGTCGCAAAACGGCTGATCGACTACGGGTTCCATGCGCCGACCGTGGCGTTTCCGGTCGCGGGCACCTTGATGATCGAACCGACCGAATCGGAGTCACTCGCCGAGATCGACCGATTCTGTGATGCCATGGACAAGATCGCTGACGAAATCGACGCGATCCGCTCAGGTGCCGTAAACACCGACGACTCGCCGCTTCGTCGTGCCCCGCACACTTCGGGCGATGTCACGGCCGAAATCTGGACGCGCCCGTACTCACGCCAACTGGCCGCCTTCCCGGCGGGAGCTGGCCAGATGCGCGACAAGTACTGGCCGCCGGTTGGCAGGATCAACAATGCCTTCGGCGACCGCAACCCCGTATGCACCTGTCCCCCTCCTTCGGCGTTTGCTGGCGAACATCTATGAGCCAGCTCGCGCCTAGATCGGCCGCTTCGTCGCGGCACCTAGGAGTCTGAGCAATGCGACCTTTTGCCAACGTGCGCGACGCAGCCTTGCGCGCCATTTTGATCACCGTGATCGCGGCCGCTGGCCTGGCCGCATGCAGTTCCGACAACAAAGATCCGGACGCCAAACCGACGACGCCGCCAGACTGCCCAAGCGAAGAGACCGACTACTTCGGTCTTCGTCCACAAGACAAGAGCCAGTGCCGTCTGCCGATGGAACTGAGCACCACCGAACCTTTGACTGAGGTGGCGTTACGACGCGACGCCGTTGTTGAGTCGCCAGCGAGTCTGACGTTTCACCCAGACGATCCCGGTGCGTTGTACGTCGTCGACAAGACGGGGGTCTGGTACCGCGTCGCTCCCGATGGCAGCTACGAAATGCTCTTTGACCTTCGCGGAAAGATCGCTACCCAACATATGGAGCAGGGCTTCTTTGACGCCGAGTTCAATCCCGCTGGCGACAAGGTCTATCTGTCCTGGAGTGATCCACAAGGAACGACCCGGATCGTCGAATTCGAGTTCGATGTGAATGGCGATTGGCTGCGCGCTGACACGGGCCGGGTCGTTTTGACCCTGCCGCAGCCTCCGACAGAGGCAACGCCTATTCACAACGGCGGCCAGATGGAATTTGGGCCCGACGGCTACCTGTACATCGGGGTCGGCGACGGCGGGTCCGAAGGTGAGATCCCCTACCAAGGTTTGAACATCCTGCTCGGCAAGATCCTCCGCATCGATCCAACGCCCTCAGCAGATCTGCCGTACACCATTCCGCCGGACAATCCCTTCGTCAACGACAGCCGGGTCCGACCCGAGATCTATATCGCAGGCGTTCGAAACCCTTGGTCGTTCTCATTCGATGATGCAGAGGACATGTGGATCCCTGATGTCGGCACCGATATCTGGGAAGAGATCAACTTTTTGCCAAACCACCAGGTCGCGGGCGCACATCTCGGTTGGGATCTCCTCCAGGGCTACCAGCCTTCGTGGCGCGAAGACCCCTATCCGATCAAGACACCCCAGGTCCCGCTACTCGTTTACGCGCATGACCCGAAGTTCATTGGCGATGACGGTCAGGTGAAGTGGATCGACCAAGACGGAAAGGTCGACGAGGCGCTCGAAGAAGAGGTCAGAGCCGACCCCTCAGAAGCGGAAGACACCAACTGTGCCGTCGTTGGCGGATACGTCTATGAGGGCAAGCTGTTCCCTGAACTGAAGGGCAAGTACATCTTTAGCGACTTCTGCGGCAACGAGATCCGGGCGCTGTGGGTGGACGGGGCAGGTACGGTCCAGGTCGCTCCGGTATCGCTGTGGTCGTATGGCACCGACATTCAGGCGCCGACCGGGGTGATACCCGGTCCCGACGGCGAACCGTGGGTTCTCAGCTTCCACGGCTCCGTGATGGAGATGGTCCCGCCCGACAAACACCCGATCGCTCTCGACCGTCCCGACGACGAGGTAACCACCGACCCCTTCGGAGGCGCCAAAGTGGTCGACCTGACCAACGGCACGTTCGTTTTGCCTGCCGAAACCCAGAAGGACCGCGAAGCCACGATCGATCCAGCGACCGACGGCCATCCAGTCGAATAGGTCGGTCCCTCCGGGCGCAGGCAGCGCCTTCCGCGCTCTGAGCCTCTCGGCGCAACCCATCCAAAGCGCGTCAGATCAAGATCAGATACAGGTAGGCGTAAGGTCGGACTAAAGCTTCAATTGTCGCCCTAGGCCCCTCTAGTTCGACACCGGTTCTGTCGATATTTCAGGCATTACCGGTGCAGGGACTGGAGTATCTCATGGGCACAAACTTTGGCGACCGACCGATTGCACGTCATCTCAGCGTGGCGCCCGACGAGCGCTCGCAACGCGTGTCCGGACCCCGGATATCGCTTGTGTTTCACGAGCTGTACGGCCCTGCGGAAATCGACGGCGCCCCAACGCCAGCCGATGCCGGTTCGGAGATTCCCGCGGGGTCAGCGCACAGGCCGCGGTCTCCGCTTGCGGGCATTCGCGATGCCATTGCGGTCGTCCGTTCCTCCGCCACCGTTGCAGAGGTCTTTGCGCCCGCCGGCCTTCTCGCTCAGTTGGCGGCGACGGATCCGACCTTCGGAACGGGGCTACCTATGAGCGATCCATCCGGATCGCTCAGCGCCTCCGAACTGGACGCGACTGCCCCTCGACGCCCGTCGGACCTGTTACGGGCAGCAGTGTCAGCCGCCCGTGGTGACCTCATCCTTGTCCTCGATGCGGGTCATCCGAGCGAGGCGAAAGACATCGGGGCGATCTTGGCCGCCTGGTCGACCGGGGTCGAGACCGATGTGATCTACACCAAACACGGCATCGACGGCGGTTCCAGACTGGTCCGCTGGATGGTCGGCCTGGACGGAGGACGGCTGGACCTTTCGGCAGCCCTCTTCACGAGAACCGCCGCAGAGGCCATCATCGGCGGCTCACGTCTACAGGGTCACACCGTTGACGTCGAACTTGCCTACTTGGCAGAAGACCTGGGCTTTTCGGTCAGTTTCGTCATTCCGACTAGGCCATCGAGCGCGGGTCATTCACATCGGCCGATAAGGCGTCCCAAGCTCTTCGACGTCGTCGGGCTCCGCCTTCGCGGCGCGAAACTATCCGGGACCACCGCACAACGGCTGGTGGTGTCGGGCCAAAACACACGATTCCAAACCGACCACAAGGCGGCGTAACCGCTCCGACCGCCCCCGGAGCGAACGCCTGACTGTCCTAGCGCTGGGTCGCGCGAACCCCTGCATGGTTCACGAAATCGAGCACATCGTCTGCCACCAGGTAGCCGACCATATGGCCTCCGCCCGGAACCGTGATGAGGTCTGCGTTGGGAACCAGACTCGCTTGTGAAATTCCATGTCCGTGAGGGACGATGGAATCGGCGTCGCCGTGCCAGAACCGAACCGGCACGTTGATGTCGCCGAGGCGAAAGCCCCAGTCACGGCTAAACAACGTCAAGTCAAGGGCTGGGGCTCGCAGACCCGATCGCAGCGCCCGCACCAGATCGTCGATCAGCATGGCTTTGATATCGGGATCCTGGAACGTGTCGCGATCGGCTTCGGACCCAAGGCGCGTGTAGATGTCAAACACTTCGGAGGCAACAGGGATAAGCGGGCGAATACCGTGCGCGAGCGCGCATCCCAAAACGGGGCGAACCAGGGGCATGATCGGCGAAAAGTGGCCGAGGAGGTCCGTATAGCCGCCAGCGCGATCGGGGCCTTTCGTCGGCCCCAAACCGCCGAGCACCGCGACTGCTTTGACACGCTCGGGAAGTCGACTTGCCGCAGCGAGGGCGTACGGCCCGCCGCCTGAGAGTCCGATGACGTTGAAGCTCTCGATTCCCAGGCTGTTCGCAACCTGCATGAGGTCTAATGCGAAGTCGGCAACCGAGTCGTAGTGGTGCACGTCTGAGCCGTTCACCCCCGGGCGCCCTACCCCGATGATTCGCATGCCTTTACGCTCGGCGGTCCGTACCGCACCGGGGGGCACTTGACGCCGTCCACCTGGGGTTCCGTGCAACCAGAAGGTCACTTCGCCGTCAGGGTCTCCAAACTCGGAGAACGCAAGGCGCCTTCCGTCTGACAGCTCGACGAAACCCTCATTAAAGGGCGGGTTCGGTCGGCTCATGGTGTGTCCCCTTTTGAGCGCTCACCACCGGCGAGTATTCAACTTGTCGGGCTGCCGGGATTTGAACCCGGGACCTTTGGTCCCCCAGACCAACGCGCTAACCAAGCTGCGCCACAGCCCGTGGCGGGTGCGATTGTAGGTCCATTCAACCCATCGGTCAGAAATGGGTGCCCGATACTCGCCTAGCGCTCACACAAAAGACCACGCACCCCTCCCGCAAACGCGACAGACGGAACCCGGCGCTCCGCACAAGCGCCAACCGTCAAAGGAACCCGAACGGACTAGTTGTGCTGAGCGACCGACGTGGCCGCGGTAGCGACCGTCAGGTGGCGCAGGCGTTTCGCCGGCACGACGATTCGGTCGGGCACGACTCCCCCGGCATGATCGATCGATCGGGCCAAGATGTTCCACACCTCGAGGACGTCGGGCTCTGAGCGGGCGATCGCCAGGTTGCTCGTAGCGAACCACACGGCAACGCC